>ENA-ORIC01000106-ORIC01000106.1-human-gut-metagenome-genome-assembly--contig:-NODE-106-length-116624-cov-4.995547_pt1 | contig 116624 bp, 100 predicted proteins | sample MGYA00243023_ERZ508732 | MGnify/ENA primary metagenome ERZ508732 (study PRJEB26277, sample SAMN04329767) | human gut metagenome | biome: human-associated habitat | host: Homo sapiens | place: USA... | reverse complement strand
TACCTGAACAGCCGCTATTACGACCCTTCCATTGGCAGGTTCATCAATGCGGACGATATAAGCTATATCCAGCCGACCGACATCAACGGACTGAATCTGTTTGCATATTGCGGGAATAATCCCGTGATGTATACCGATCCGGAGGGAACATGGAGTTGGAGTTCTTTTTGGCGCGGTGTCGTCAATGTATTGACGGGTGTAGGGGCAATTGTTGCTGGCGCTTTAGTTATTGCGAGCGGAGTAGCAGGAGTTGGTATGTTGGTTGTTGCTGGAGTAACAATTACGGCTGGGGCATTAACAACGATTAACGGTGGCGCAGATATTGGAGAAGCGATAAGCGGCTATAATTTTGTTAGAGACGGGATATTTGGGGGTAATCAGTCTGCTTATAATTTGTATTCAGGTATAACCGCAGGTGTAGCGGCTGTAGGAAGTGCAATTTGTGGTGGTTGGTTACGTTATAATGCCCCGAGAATCAATGCTTATAAAAAAATGGGTAGTTATAATGTAAAAGGCAAACACTTACCTAATTCAAACGGTAATTGGGCAAAGTTTTCAACTGGTGATCAGGAATATTTAAGAAAATTAGGTCGAGAAGCGATTCGAAAAACGCCAATGAAGAAACTGATAAGTAATAGTCCTGATTCATATAAAATATTTTATGATGCTGGTATAATAATTGGCAGTAAAGGAGAGACCTCTGTTCGCCTTGTTTTTTCAAGACTTGGGAAAATTATTACATTTTTCCCTGGATAAGGAGATATTCAATGATAAAAATAAATTTAAAAGGTGATTTTCGAATTAAACAAGAAGATTTATTTAATTATTCATTAGAAAAGTTGTTAAGCATTGATTGTTGGATGATTATAAAAATCAATGATAAAATTTTCTATAGTGATTGGATTTGTCCTTTGGAATTTTTTGCTCAATATAAAAAATGGAAAGAGGAAAAAGGATTAAATTTAAAAAAATCTTTTCAGTATGTAACGACAGATAATTCGGAAAATCCGATTTTAAGTTTTTTTTGGTCTCCCTCTAAAAAGTCGTGGTACATCGATAGTTGTTTAAAGAAATATATTGATGCAAGCGCTTTTTCAGATGAGGATTTATACTGTTTCTTTAAACAATTTGAAAATGAAATTGAAACACATGTAATTTAGAAGCAGTCTAAAAAGAGGGCGGTTGCACATTCTTGTGCAGCCGCTTTTCTTTGTTTATACTCAAAATGCTTACAAAAAGGGACGAGTGCGGAAATGGGGAGATATTGACATCACGGAAAATATGTCGTATAATAGTAGTGTAGCAAAGCTGAATCCGTTCCGTTATCGTGGGTATTATTATGACGCGGAAACGGGGTTATACTACCTGAACAGCCGCTATTACGACCCTTCCATTGGCAGGTTCATCAATGCGGACGATATAAGCTATATCCAGCCGACCGACATCAACGGACTGAATCTGTTTGCATATTGCGGGAATAATCCCGTGATGTATACCGATCCGGAGGGAACATGGAGTTGGAGTTCTTTTTGGCGCGGTGTCGTCAATGTATTGACGGGTGTAGGGGCAATTGTTGCTGGCGCTTTAGTTATTGCGAGCGGAGTAGCAGGAGTTGGTATGTTGGTTGTTGCTGGAGTAACAATTACGGCTGGGGCATTAACAACGATTAACGGTGGCGCAGATATTGGAGAAGCGATAAGCGGCTATAATTTTGTTAGAGACGGGATATTTGGGGGTAATCAGTCTGCTTATAATTTGTATTCAGGTATAACCGCAGGTGTAGCGGCTGTAGGAAGTGCAATTTGTGGTGGTTGGTTACGTTATAATGCCCCGAGAATCAATGCCTATAAGAATATAGAAGCATATCAATATTCTAATACATTAATAGATTCTGAACACATGGCTCGATCATATCAGCATTCTGTTTTGTTGCAAAAACAAATTATCAAATATGGTAAGATGGTAAAAGAGTCGAAACAAATAGTTAATTTTACAATAAAAGGAGGTTTTAGGATTGGAAAGGGCGTATGGCATGATGCTACTTGGAAGTTAGTAGTTAATTATATAAAGGGTATTATTTTTCATATAGGACCATTTTAGGAGGGTGAAACTATGCGTTTTTTTATTGATACTACACAATCTATGAGTCAATCTGTTTTAGTTAAAAATAAAGATAATTCGTTTTCTTGTTTAAATAATGAATTAGATTGGGATTTTCAAGTTAAAATTGAACCGTTTGTGGTATTAATATTAAATATTAACTCAAATTCCAAACAATGTATAGGAATAGAAGGTTGTGTAAATTTAAGCAAGAGAATTATATTAAAAGAAATAGATGTAAAACATGTTTTAACTGGACGATTGTATATGGATGATAAATCTATTGATCCAGATTGTTTTGGAAAAGAGTATCTTATAAAAAACGCAAAAAAAGTAAAAGGAATAGAATATTACGATTCAAGTCAAAAATTATATGGTTTTGGCGATATTGAAATTGATTTACCGATTTATCAGTTTGCAATTAATCAATATGTCAAAATTGATGAAGATGGTAAATTGGTTGCAATATATTTAAAGTTTAGTTGAAGTAATAAAGTGAAAGAGCGGTTGCACATTCCTGTGCGGCCGCTTTTCTTTGTTGGGAGATAACCCGCAAGAGAGTGCGGAAAGGGGCTGGTATTGACATCACGGAAAATATGTCGTATAATAGTAGTGTAGCAAAGCTGAATCCGTTCCGTTATCGTGGGTATTATTATGACGCGGAAACGGGGTTATACTACCTGAACAGCCGCTATTACGACCCTTCCATTGGCAGGTTCATCAATGCGGACGATATAAGCTATATCCAGCCGACTGATATCAACGGGCTGAACTTGTTTGCGTATTGCGGGAATAATCCGATTATGCGTAATGATCCTGAAGGTACGGCTTGGTGGCACTGGTTACTTGGTATAGGCGTTGCTTTAGTTGCGGCAGCGATAACCGTGGTTTCATTAGGTGCGGCTGGAATTGCAATAGGCGGAATGGCAGGAGCTATAATTCATGGCGCTGCGGTTGGTGCGTTAATTGGAGCAGGCTTTGGTGCTGTAGGCGGTGCAGTGGCGGGAGGTATATATTCTGCTGTCACAGGAGAAGATTTTTGGACAAGTGTAGGAGTAGGTGCTGCGGCTGGGTTTGGTATAGGTGCCATCATTGGAGCTGTTGTAGGAGGAACAGTTGGTGGTTTAAAATTTCATATAAGGGGATTTGGACCTAAAGAAATACAAACTGCAGTTAAAAATGTTTTAAACAGTAATGATAAAATGTCGCACATCCTTCAGGCTAAACATAAACTTCCTACTGATATTAATAAGGTTGGGAAGTTAATGAAAAAGACTTTATCTAAAGGCCAAATATCCACTTATAAGGCAGGTCCAGCAAAAATAGCAACTTGGTTTAAGGCGAAAAGCCAAATAACGTTTAGAATTATGGAAGGCATTATAAAAATTAGTGACTTTTGGATTTTTTAAAGGTATAAATTATGTGTTTATTTTATTATGACAATGATTTACGTAAGGCAGAAGAACGCCTGGATTTAGTAGCAGCAATAAATATTTTGTCAAGAAAGGTCGATTGTGAAAAAAATTCGAGAAATTTAAGTACATTGCTTATCAGTGCTTGGTTTTATTATTTTGAAGGAGATGTGAATAGTTCTCCAGTAACTTATGATGCGGACCTATTTATGTCAAAATGGAAAGAAAGCATTGATAAAGGGCTTAAAGAATTTTTTGATAGCGATTGTTTTTGCTTTGTCGCGGGATATACATTAAAATTGCATGGATTCTATTTTGATTTTGAATACGAATCCAAGGGGCATATGTTAATGGAACGATGTCGATTAATAACATCTAATGATAGGCTTTTAGGTTTTGCAAATTATAATATTGGCAACAAAGAATTTCCTTATAAAAATAAAGAGTATTATAAAATGTTATTTTCTAATAATTCGATTATTGATCAATACTTCTGTGAAATGATAGATCAGTGGAATTTAAAATAAACACAAGGCAGATTTAAAAGGAAAGCGGCGGCGCAGTAATGTGCAGCCGCTTTCCTTTGTTTATACTCAAAATGCTCACAAAAGGGGACGAGAGCGGAAAGGGGCTGGTATTGACATCACAGAAAATATGTCGTATAATAGTAGTGTAGCAAAGCTGAATCCGTTCCGTTATCGTGGGTATTATTACGATACAGAAACGGGCTTGTACTATCTGAACAGTCGCTATTACGATCCGTCCATTGGCAGGTTCCTCAATGCGGACGATATAAGCTATATCCATCCGACCGACATCAATGGGCTTAATCTTTACGCCTACTGTGGAAACAATCCGATCATGTTCACCGATGCAAGCGGTACGTCTTGGTGGGATGATATTTGGAAAGGATTGGTCGCGTTAGCTGCCGCAATTGTAATTGTGGGAGTAGTAGCTTTAGTTACTGTTGCGACTGGGGGCACTGCTATGCCGGTTGTAATTGGGGCAATAGCAGGAGGCGTTATCAGTGGAACAGTTTCAATAGGTACGCAATATTTAACTACAGGTTCAGTTAATTGGGAGCAATTTTTGTTGGATATTTCAATAGGTGGAGTTCTGGGCGCATTTGGCGGCTCTGCAATTGGGCAATTAGGCATGACTGCCGCAAGCTTTGGCGTAGAGTTTGCCGGAAGCCTTGCAAGCGATTGGATTGCCGGTGAAAGTTTAGACTTCTTAGGTGCATTTACGACGGCAGTATTTGCCGCAGGATTTGCTTTTATTGGCGGTGGAGGAGCTCAAAGTGGTCGATTAGGGGCAAGGCAAGCAGCTTTAGCGACAAAAAAGCAAATTTTAACAAAAAATGCGAACAAAGGTTATAGGAGTATAAATAATTTTAAGTTTGCATTAAAATCCAATGCTAAAAGAATTAAAAGGGTAACACAAGCCTTGAATAAAGCGTCAATAAGGGACATTTTGTCAAAGAAAAATGTTGGATATGGTCTCATGTCAACGATATTACAAGGTTTATTATTGTAAGAATATCATTTTGGAAGGAGATTTATAATGAAATGATTTATGTTTTATTGCCTTTTATCTTAACTGTAATTGTTCTTTTCATTTTTAAAATATTAATAAAGACAAAAAAAATAGAAGTTGAGAGTAAAGATGCTAATACAATTAAACAGCCGACCGCTTATTTATGGGCTGGGATATTAACTGTAACAATTGGACTTGCGCTAAGCTTATTAGCTTTATTTATGCCCGATGATATGATTGCTAACTACGATGAAACTGAATATTGGGTAAGATATATATTATTTGCAATCTTTTTTGTGATAAGTATATTATGTAGTAGTTTTATATTTTTCCAACTAAATTGGCGAATAGAAATAAGAGAAGACGAATTTGAATACCGAAATCTTTTTCGTAGGAAAAAAGTTTACAAATATTCAGAGGTGGAAGTAAAGGAATTGAGTCGATGCACAAGATTCTATCGTAACGGAAAACATATCGTAGGTATCTCATTCTTGCAGGATAATTGCGATGCGTTAGAAAAAGCGATCTACAAATATCGCAAGGAAGAAAAGAAAAAGCAGGAATAAAAAGGAAAGCGGCTGCACAGAATGTGCGGCCGCTTTTCTATTGCGCATACGTGCAACCGGGTGCCGAACGCGCCGCTGACGTGGCTGTATTTGCCGACGGATAAAAAGATAAAGTACGTGTACGACTCGCTGAACCGGTTGCAGGAAAAAGGAGTCGTGACGGAGAAAGACGAATACTACAGCGAACTGTATACGTATGAAGATGGCGGGTATCAGGAGCATACGATTTACAACCGGTTCCTGAAAAACAATATCTCCCCGTTCTGTACGGGCGGCGGTTGCAGCGGCGGCTCGACGGGCGGAGGAGGAGAAACGAAACCTCCGGTAACGGTGATCCGCCCCGACCGAAAAACGACGTTCGTCTCGGAAGTGGAATTCCGCGGTCTGAACCTCACGGATAAATACGAGTACGATAAGAACGGGAATATCAGTAAGAGGACGATCGGCGGAAAAAGTATCCGCTATACCTATGACGACGTCGACCGCCTGATCCGCGAGGACAACGCGGCGCTGAACAAGACGTATTTCTACGAATACGACGATTTCGGGAACATCGAAAAAGTAACAACGTATAACTACACGACGGGCAACTCTCTTACGGGCGGAGTAACGAGGACGTATGCTTACGATTCGGATAAACGCAGATGAGTAAGGAACCGATAGTTTAATACGAAAAGTATATTGAAAGGAAAATGTGATAAACATCAAATATATTTTTGGAATTTTGTGATTTTAATGCTTGATTTTGTTTGAAAAATGTGATATAGTATATGCGGAGGTGTTTGATATGGAGTTGCTGAAAAGAAAGATTGATGAATTTTTAAGCGAGTGGAAGCAAAATCCAGACAGATTGCCGCTGATTGTAAAGGGGGCAAGGCAGGTAGGAAAGACCGCATCCATACGGCAGTTCGGGGAGAGTAATTATACTAACGTTGTCGAAATAAATTTTTTGTTGCAAAAACAATACTGTGATATATTCGACGACGGTTTTGAGACGGATACAATTATTCGTAATATTACGCTTCATAATCCCGAGTTGGAATTTATTCCCGGAGAAACGCTTATATTTTTTGATGAATTACAGGCGTGTATCAACTGTGCGACGAGTTTAAAATCGTTCAAACAAGACGGGAGATATGACGTTATCTGTTCGGGATCGCTTATGGGAATAAACTATAATGAAATCGAATCGAACAGTGTAGGTTACAAAGAAGACTATGAAATGTATTCGTTGGATTTTGAGGAATTTCTGTGGGCGAAAGGATATAAAAAGGAACAGATAGAGGAGCTTTACCAAAGTATGGCAGAGGTAAGGCCGTTTTCTTCGGTCATACTTGACGTAATGTTTGAAAATTTTCGAGAATATATGGTACTAGGCGGAATGCCTGCTGTGGTAAGGTCGTTTGTGCAGAAGAAAAATTACAGCGGGACATTGAGCTTGCAGCGCCAGATATTGTTGGACTATGAAGAAGATATAACAAAGTATGCCGGCGGGCTTGATCACGGAAAGATACTGAACGTTTACAGGAAAGTTCCGGTGTTTCTTGGAAAAGAAAACAAAAAATTTCAGATTTCCAAAGTAGAACGCGGGGCAAGAAACAGGGAATATATCGGCGTTTTGGATTGGCTGAACAATGCGGGTATAGTAAATATATGTTATTGTATGGAGCAGCTCGAACTGCCGTTAAAAGGGAATTATAATCCGGATAACTATAAAGTTTATTTCAGAGACACGGGTTTGCTTGTAGGTTCTTTGGATGAAGAAGCACAGGAAGATTTGCGGAATAATAAAAACTTTAACACATATAAAGGAGCTGTTTACGAAAATATCGTAGGGGATATGTTGGTAAAACAAGGATATCCGTTGTATTTTTATAAAAATGACAAGGGAACGTTGGAAATAGATTTTTTTGTGCGAGACAGTAATTCATTGGTTCCTGTTGAAGTGAAAGCAAATGACGGGGCAACCCCTTCTATGAATAAGATAATAGACGCTGATAAATATCCCGATGTTCGATACGGAATAAAGTTAGGATATAAAAATATAGGATTTAACGGAAAATTTTATACATTCCCGTATTTCCTTGCATTTTTATTGAAACGCTTCTTGAAAGAGAGGTGCGGTTAAATGAAGCAATTTGAAAAAATACAGTTTCATGGAACATTTCGTGATTATCAGCGACGTGTACTTGACAACGCAGACAAATACTTGGAGGACGGAAAATCGATATTGTAGCAGCTCCCGATAGTGGAAAGACCGTTCTTGGGTTTGAATTGATCCGCCGACTTGATTCTCCGTGTATCATCTTATCGCCTACGACGGCGATTCGTCAACAATATCAAACTTCTCAACTCTCTAACTCATCAAGCGTTATACTCTGCTGTTGAGATGATTCTGGCGATAGTGATTTCTTTTTCGGGGGTGTAAAGACGATATATCGTATAATAAGGACAAATAAAGTTGAATTCTGCGGCAGTAGATTAAACTGAAAAAGGTTGTAATTAGGTTGATTTGGCAAAATAATACAATTTAGAGGTGTAAAATGTCAACTGGTGTACTGGCAAATGGGGAACTAATGCAAACTTATGCGGATAAGTTTATGGATATATATTGTAAGGATAAAAATTCTCGCTATCGTTCATATGATTATATTCATAGCTTTTATCTCGCAAAAAGGTCAGATAATAGAAATAAAACGCTCGATAAAGTTGCTTTGCGGTTATTTGCATTTTTAGGGAGCTGGGGTATGCTTTGCCGCGGCGCATTTCTCATGCAAAAGGATTATCGTTTTTTGATTCCAGTCATAAAGATCTTAAATAAAACTGATTACAAGGAACTCTGCAATGTTGATTTGTTTTCTTTTGATATTGAGGCGTACATAAGAAAAGTTATTGACTTGAAAAAAGAATTAAATGACTATTTTATAGATAAAACTTATTATAATTTGAAGGGGCCCTATCGAATCAATAAAAATTCAAAGGATAAAAATAAGAAGGTACATGACACGGTAATAGGAAAAATATTGATGGCGACTTTGGGGTGTATTCCGGCATACGATGAATATGTCGTTGATGGGATGAAAAATGAAAAATTATGCGCTACGCTTGGCAAAAGAAGTTTGAAAAAACTTGTTAATTACAGTCGCGATCATAAAGAAGCTTTGGAAAAAATTATGGGTTCAGTAAATGAAAAAGTGCATATCGAAAGTGGTAACAAGGAGTTGAATTACCCTGTCGCTAAAATATTAGATATGATATTTTGGGAATATGGGTATAAGTTAAAAAAGGAGCGGTCGCATTAAGAAATGCGGCCGCATTTTTTTATTAAGGAGTATTGATATGCACATAGACTTTTATTTATAATAAAAAAGGCAAACGATAAAATATTTGATAGCAGGGTTATAGGGATTAAAATATATTTAAGAAGCAAGCCGTTTGCCGTAAAAGCAATCGGCTTTTATAATTTTTACAGATCGAAAAAACATAGATTTACCGATTTTTTAAAAAAATCGGTGTTTAAAATCTGGTAAACTTAAGGTATAGGAGGAAAAAGATGAGTGCTAAATTGATAAAAATACGAACAATTATTGATTTCTTTCTGTTGAACAGTAATTTATCGAGGGAGCTTTTGATCAAACGAATTAACAAATTGATAAAAATTCATAATACGCAGGTAAAACAGGGAAGATTTCATGAAGACGCGATGGAATACATAAGCACGGCAGAACAACTGATTTTCTTAAAAAATACAAAGAAACGTGTATATGAATTTTTTGAAGGAACTGAGTATGAAGATATTATAAAAGCTCGGTATAGAGAACGCGGAAATTATAATTACATTGCCTATGAACTACATATGTCGCAAGGCAAGTATTATATGATGAATAAAGTATATAGTTTTTTTGCTAAAGAGTTATATAAAGTCGGCTTGATAAAATGTCAAAACGGAGAGGATGGCATGAGTGTTATCAGAATGTTTTTCAGTCGCTTAAAAGAGATAATTTTTAAAGAAGACGGACATATAAAGTCTTACAGTAAATTTGATATTCGGGTCCAAGAAAATTTTTTGTTTATAAAAATACAAGAATGTATAATTCAATTTGTATTTTAAACAGGAGGAAAACGATGGAAACTATTGAAGAAATGATTGAAAATTACGGAATTGATAATTTTGTTTTGGCGCTACTGATAATCATAACGACGGGATTTGCAAAAATACCCTTAAAACTGATAACAGCCAAGTGGCAAAATAAAGGCGTTAATTTAAACAAATATATAGTATTGTTGCCGATTTTATTCGGAATAGGATACGCAGCGTTATATACATATCTATTTTGTGGAACGGCTTGGAATGAAAGCACATTATCGATAGCTCTGACCAGTACGACATTAAGCTTATCGATTTACGCGATCACCGAGAAGTTTTTCGAAAAGAAAAAGAATGGGACGGCTTCGGAAGAAAGTGAGCGACTTAAAGTTTCAGAAAATTCTGTTTCGGATAAGCCTGTCCAAACAAAGCATTTTATTGTGAAAAGGTGAAGCTATGAAAGCACATTTGCAAAAAAACAAGAACAGCGGTAAACTCATCGTGTTTGAAGGTACCGATGGGGCAGGTAAGACTACGTTAATCGAGTTGTGCAGAGAATGGTTGGCGGCGAAATACGGAAATGAAAAAATCATATGTCTAAAACAGCCTACGGATTTGAGCCGAAAAACAAAACTCTTTCAAAAAATGATGTATTCCCCGAATCATCAAGATATAGACTATAGGGCGGTACAGTTATTGACTTTGTCAGACAGACTCCAGCATGATTATGAGGTTATAAGGCCATTGCTTAGAGATGGGAAAATCGTTATTTGTGATAGATACCTTTACACGAGTATAGCGAATATGTTTGCCCGCGGATATAAAAAAGAAAAATGGTTCTTTGAAGCTGCGAAACAAATTGTACGTCCGAATATCATTTTTTTGATAACCTGTCCTGCAGAATTGGCTATCCGACGGATCAAGAACCGTGCAGAAGAATGTGACCGTTATTTAAATGAGGAGTTGTTGAAAAAAGTACGGGAAGAATTTCTGTGTTTGGGGAGAAGATATGACTTTCAGTTCATCGATACGGATAGGGAACCAACTGCGGCTTTTGGTGATGTTAAAAAGATATTGGAGGTATCTTTATGAGGGGAAGCGATTTAAGTTTTATTCTTTCTGTTTTACAAGGGAAAAAAGTAAAATATAAGCCATCAGATTGGTATTCTGTACTTGGTTTTCTCGAGTTTCATCGTATAAATGTTTATTTTTACGGTAAAGCGTTGGAAATCGGTATAGAAATACCCGAGCGAATCGCAAAAGTATTATTTGAATCAAGTTCTGAACAAAAATTGCTTTGTCAAAAGAAAGCTGAATATCTACATATGGTTTCTATTGCGTTGGAACGAGCGAAGATCAATCACGCTTTTTTGAAAGGAAGTATTTTGCAATGTACTTATTTTCAGCAACTTACGAACGAATATTTCAGTTGCCGTAGATACCCGCAAAAGATACAGATATATAAAGAGGGCGAGAGAAACGGCAATGATATAGATATCCTTGTCTCGCAAAAGGATTTATCGAATATTAGTGAAGTTTTGCGTGCGTTAGGATTTCGTCAGGGACGATATGATTCTAAGGAAAGAAAATTTATTGGTTTTTCGAGAGAAGAAATACTGACTCGACGAATGAACCGCGGAGAAACGGCGCCGTACCTCTTGATGACGGAAGATCCGTTATTACCGTTTGTCGAAGTCGATGTGAATTTTTCGTTGCATAATCTTCCCGGGGACAAAGATGTGGATGGCTTCTTAGAGAATACGAAAATAATTAACGGGGTTAGAACGTTGGAGCAGAATAAATTTTTTCTTCATTTGCTTGCGCATCAATATAAAGAAATTTCTTTATACGATATGTGGCGCAGAAATAAAAATCAATCCCTATATAAATTTTTGGATATCTACCTTTTCCTGAAAAACGGATTGGTGTCCTATGGGGAGTTGTATGGATATTGCCAAAAGGAAAATATTCGGCAGATATGTTGCAGTACAATAGCAGATGTGGTATCAATTTTTGAATCGCTGAAAGAAAAACGGGCGTTGGTTGAATTTTTACAAGATATTCATGCATCGACGAGATCACAGGAGGTAATTGATTATAACTCGCACAAGACATTTACGGTAACGGAAGGGATTTTTAAGAGATATTTGTATTTTGAGCAAAGAAGATTTTTACGGGAGCGGAAAGGGTATGAATAAAGATATAAAAAAAGATTTATACGAATTGATATCGGAGCTTCAAGGGGTGAAACAGAATATGAACGAAAACGATTCTTTGAAAAAAGATTTAGGTCTCGATTCTTTAATGTTGGTATCCCTGATTGTTGCAATCGAGGAGCGGTTTCATATAGAAATCAAAGACAGCGATTTGTCCGCGGAGAACTTGGAGACGGTTGGTAATTTATGTACAATGTTGGAGAAGTATATATGAACCTTGTTAGAACGTTAATGTTTCGGATAAGAAAAAACGGAACTCGGACCTTTACGAAAGATTTCGAAGGATGCATGAAATATTTTGATTTATATCAAAGAATTCAGATCGTAGGTGAAGCGTTTCGCTCATTGCCGTCGGACAACGTGATATTGAGATGCCGGAAAGGTAAAAATATGGCGATAGCGATATTATCAGGACTTTATTCAGGCAAGAAGATTATTCCCGTCAACCGGCTGCTGAAAGAAGAGCAGGTACAGAATATAGCTGAACAGTTCCATCGCTATTGCTATGTAACGGATGAATATATTGAAGGCGCAGTTAATATTGTTCCATCAGGTTTGTATCCGCCGGTATCGGTTCCAGAACCCATCGTACTTTTCACGTCCGGAACAACGGGTAAATTTAAAGGAGTACGGCTTACGCAAAGCGGCTTGTTATTCAATATAAAGGAAATAACAAAAATCGTTCGTTATAAACCCGAAGATAAAATGCTCATTTCCCGTTCGCTGGCACATATAGCCGCGTTAGTAGGGGATCTGTTTGTCGGAATATTCAGCGGGGTAAGTTTTTCATTCTACGACGGCCCGTTTTCACCTTGGGCGATAAAAAAAGAGATACAAGAAAAAAGGATAACATTATGGAACGGAACCCCGACATGCCTGTTTTCCTGTGCCGTAATGCATACGGAGATTCCGATAGAGAAATGTGTACTTTCAGGAGAAGTCCTTACGGAGAGCGTATATGAGCGCATAAAAAAGAGAATGCCGAAAACAATATTTTATGTCGGATACGGTATGACGGAAGCAGCACCGAGGATATCGATGGGAAGATTGCCGAAAAGGATTCAAAGAGGATATGCCGGGAAGTTATTAAAAGGCATAAAAGCCCAAAGTTGCAATGGAGAAATCAAGATAAAGTCGCCGGCATTGGCGTGCGGATATATAGGTGAGGCAGGATTTATGGGGAAGTGGTTCCATACCCACGATAGAGGATATATAAAAGGGAAAAAAGTTTATGTTTTAGGAAGAGTGGACGGATTGATCGTGCGTGGCGGGGTAAATATAGATCCCGTTATGATTGAGGAAGCGATACAAGCGGATCGAAATATTGCACATTGTAAGGTTTACGGAAAGCCAGACGAAATACTGGGACAAAAGATTTGCGCGGTGGTTCAGCCGCTGAATGCAGGCATCGTAACGGCGGAATACGTTATGGATTTGTGTCGGAAACAGCTTCCGGAATTCATGCAGTGTAACAAAATTGAGATAATAGAAAATTTTAAGATCGGAGTGACTGGTAAAAAATGAATGAATCCGAGTATATTGAATTAAAAGGGGTATCTCCGTTTAATCGTTTCTTTTTCCGAAGTTGCTATTTTCATCAATTGTTGGCTTGTTATAAATACTTCGGAGTGTCTCCTGAAGTCGTGATAGGAAATTATTTGAATTTGTATGTCAACGATGCGGGAAGGCTGAAGACAAAAGAGATTCAGGTTTTTGATAAGGAAACGTTTGAAGCGCTCACAGGAATCAGACAAATAAAATATTGGCCCCAAGGGGCGATACGGAAAGTATTGATTGAAAAACTGAAAATGAGAGTCCCGTCGATTATTGTTGTAGACTGTTTTTATATACCTTTTCGGGCAGATACATTCGGGAAAATCCATACCGATCACTATATAAGTGTGTACGGATATGATCCAATAAAGAAAGTCTTTATTATTTTGGAACATGAGTCGGAAAAGGATTTTCGATATGTGAGACATGAGTTTCCGGCGGAGGCTTTGGAAAATGCATACCAAGGCGGTGTTTCGTGTTTGCAACAAGGACGAGATCCGTTTATAACATTTGAAAAGTTGCATGAGCCGGATAAAAACTATTTTGAAAAATTAAGAGAGCGGATAAAAGCGTATACCAAAGAAATCAAAGAATCATATTGTGTTTTAAAAAAGTATTTTTGTGCCGAGGGAATCTTAAGTAAGTTTAGCAATATGGAAAAGGGGGTATACAAAGATTTATATTGGCAAAAACTTAGACAAATGCATCAGTTCACATTTACATATCCGAAATTATCAAAGGAAATGAAGAAAAATTTTTTAGATATCATTAACGGTTATAAGACGCTAATTTCTATCTGCGGCAGTATTGAACAAAGGGAAAATCTAAAAGAGAAAATAATATCGCAAATTAAGACTATATGCGATAAAGAAAAACGTATAAGGAATTGGATGCTTTATAAAGCAGAACAAAGTGAAGTACGCTGATTGAAAGATAAAAATGTAAAGGGTAAAATATACAATAAATATCCTATTGTTTATAGGATATTTATTGTATATTATAACATTTCTCGCGCAGTATAATATATAAAGAATATAATGATTAAACGAGGGCAATTGTGCGGGAAACTTTTGAGTCAACGGCAATTTATAACAGAGTCGAAAAGTTAAGATTAGAAAAGAAGTGGACTATATATGAATTAGCTAAACACGCTAATATATCTGTTAATTCATTATACCGATGGAGAGATAAAAAGTCTTCCCCGTCTTTATATTTGTTGGAAAATTTAGCGGAAGCGTTTCAAGTATCTTTGCTATATTTATTATTTGATATAGAGCGGGTTGATTTTTTAACAGTTGAACATCGAATGGTTTTAGATAAATGGAATAGATTAAGCCATTCACAAAAGAATGCGGTTTTAACAGTCATCAATTCATATAATAATGACTAATTTTAAGTATATATATAATAGGATGGAAATATTATTTTATTATATAAGTATGTTAATTTAGTAGATTTAAAGTTGAAAAATAACTGATATTAATAAAATTCGGTCATAAAAAAATTTTTCGTACGGAAAACAGACTATTTATAATAGTCTGTTTTTTTGTATGTTTTTTATCATATTTAGAAAAATTTTCCAAAAGGGTATTGACATTTTCTATAGATAGTGCTACAATTTAATCAGAATTTAATCGATTAAATAAATGGCGTCAAAAAGTAAGACAGAAATGTACAAAAAAATGTATGTAAAGAGTGAGGAAATAAAATCAAGCTATGGCGGGCAATTGGCGATATACTGTAATCGGCATGGAGAGACCGCGTGTATGCACTTTATGAAAGATTTTAATTGTGAAAGGAATTTCTTTTGTCCGACAGAGTTATTCTTGGAAAAAACTAAAACGAAAGAAATCGTTGAAATGAAAGACGATAGAGGGAACATTATTAGGGTTATACCTTCGGGGTTCCATAACTACGAAAACCTGTTTAATGCAGATGACTTGATTTCAGCCGGCGTTTTTGTACAAGAGATCGAGCGTTTGCAAAAAAATAAAAAGTTAGAGGAGGAAAACTATGAGCAAAATTAAACAGAGACGTGTCTTGAACTCAGTATTGGTTGTAATTATCGCCTTTCTGTTCGGGCTGATTTCTTTGTTTGCGCTGCTTCCGAAAACAAATGTTTTTGCACAAGCAGATTCAGGATCGGATGCAGATGTCGGCAACTATTCGTCCATGTCAACGGATGTGATTTATCAAATAGTCACAGACCGCTTTGTGGACGGAGACCCTTCTAACAATCCTACCGGTGAAATTTATGATAAAAATAATTTACGTAAATATCACGGCGGGGATTGGGCAGGAATTACACAAAAATTGAACGAAAACTATTTCACAAATATGGGTGTTACGGCTTTATGGATTTCTTCGCCGGTACAGAACAGCGATTATATCGATCCGTCAAATGGATGTGCGCCTTATCACGGATATTGGGGCCGTGATTTCTTTACTCCGAATCAGTACTTTGGTACGATGGAAGAGTTTGAAGAACTTGTCGATACGGCGCATGCAAAAGGAATCAAAGTCATTATCGACTTTGCGCCGAATCACACCTCGTTTGCGGTTTATGACGGGGTGATTCAACCGAACGACGGTGTCCTTTACAGAGACGGGGAGTATGTAAGTACATACAGTAATGATCCGAACGGTATTTTCAATCATGTTTCCGATCAGTGGGCTGAATTCGATACTTGGGAACATACGGTTTATGCGCCGTTGTTTGGTTTGGCGGATTTGAATCAGCAGAACGCTACGACGGATCAGTATCTTAAAGACGCAATCAAAGTTTGGTTGGATGCAGGCGTTGACGGTATTCGAGTAGATGCGGTCAAGCATATGTCTTTGGGCTGGCAAAAGAATTGGGTAAGCGATATCTACGACTATAAACCTGTGTTTATTTTCGGTGAATGGTCGCATAGCGCCACGACGTCTGAGCCGAATATGGAAAATTTCGCAAATGAAAGCGGAATGAGCCTTTTGGATTTCAGATACAACACGGCGATTCGCAGCGCGTTGGCCAATGCAATGACCAGCGGATATACTATGGTTGATTTCCATAATACGATGATGGCTATGGAACAGGATTATGATTTTATCAATGATCAGGTCACGTTCTTGGACAACCACGACCAATCCCGTTTTATGACTGAGGCCGGTTACAATGAATTGACATTGGATATCGCTTTCACGCTTCAGATGACCTCGCGCGGCATACCGTGCATCTATTATGGCACAGAGCAATATATGGCCGATGCAGCGGGTGGCAAGAGCGATCCTTATAACCGTGCGGATATGACCGGATTCGATCAATCTACGAGAGCTTATCAGATTATATCGAAGTTGGCTCCTTTACGCAAAACCAATCCTGCGCTTGCATACGGTTCTACGCAGCAGAGATGGTTGAACAACGATGTTTATGTATTTGAAAGAGTATTTGGCGACAGCGTTGTTATGACGGCAATCAACAGGAATCAGAGCAGCGGTTATCAGCTTGAAAATCTGATGTCCAGCCTTCCGAACGGCACTTATTATGACGTTTTGGGAAATCTTCTTGGTGGTGGCAATATAACCGTTACAAACGGCAGTGTATCCGACTATTATCTCGGAGCAGGCCAATGCGCGGTATGGCAATATACGGCGGACGATGAAGGTACTCCGATTATCGGCAATATCAATCCGAAGATGAGCAAACCTGGTAATACGGTTACGATTACGGGACGCGGTTTTGGCGATACGACGGGAAGCGTGGCTTTCGGTACGGCGAATGCGCAGATAGTATCTTGGTCGGACAGTATGATTAAGGCCATCGTTCCCGGCGGCGTTGCGGGAGAAGTTGACGTAGTGGTAACAAATGCAAACGGCACATCGAGTGAAGCATTTGCAGGATTCGATGTTTTGTCGGGTGCTCAAGTATCGGTTCGCTTTAAGGTGAATAATGCAACTACGGATTACGGAACGAACGTTTACATTGTAGGCAGCGTACCTGAACTCGGAAGCTGGGATACGACGAAAGCGATAGGGCCGTTGTTTAACGATACACCGACGATCGGCGTATATCCGACTTGGTTCTATGATATCAGTGTGCCTGCAAATACTCAGATAGAATACAAATTTATCAAGATAGACGGAGCAGGGAATGTGGTTTGGGAAAGCGGTATGAACCACGTTTATACCACGCCCGCCAGCAATACCGGCGAAGTAACGGTTAATTGGCAGTAAAATGAAAAGGCAGGGAGCATTATGCTCTCTGCCTTTCTTACAAAGACTGAGGTGATAGTTTGAAAGTATGAGGTTCGCTTTCTTTCCGTTGGATAGCATATTCTAACATTTCTACTGCATTTTTAACTTTCAGCTCGGAAGGTAAATAAATTTTGACCATTTGATCCGAAGGCAACGTTATTTTTGCATTGTTACATATCACCGCTGTTTTTTCTGCCGCTATATAGGGGAAACTGCAAATGGCAAGAGATATGTCACTAAAAACGATATGCTCGTCTTTATGTTGCCGTAAAAATTCTATCAGATCGGCATAAGTGCTGACTACATACAGTAAATCATCAGCCAAAGCTCGTTTCAATTTATTCATATAAGGTTGATTTTGATATTTGCTCGTAACGAAAATCAGATGCGATGTTTTTAGTTGAGTTTTAGCGTAATTGATGATTGCGCTGAAGTCATTATATGATTTGAAAAACAAAGAGTCTTTGATTGTCATATCAATAGCCACGATAGGCACATAATAGCTTTCTTTCAAAGTATAAAACTGTTGCTCAGAAAGGTCGATGCAGATAATACCGTCTATATCTTTTTGTACGGATATGGAATCGGATTCAACAGGGGGAAGTAATAGAGTTTTATAATCTCTCTCATATAAGAATTTCTGTAAAGAGCATATTAAATCAAGACATTCTTCACTATGGTAGAATGTAGAAGTCGGGCGGTTGAAACATAAGCCGATCGTGTTGTTTTTATCGGTTTCTGCGTCCGCAGAACGTAATGCCCGCGCGGTCGAAGAAGGGAAGAACTGCCGCAAATTACAGATTTGTAAGACTTTCCTTCGTGTTTCTTCCCGAATTTTGACGTCTTGATGGTTATTGATAATATAAGAAACGGTTGCGGTAGAAACGCCGGCTTCTTTCGCAATATCATCAATAGTAACAGGCTTTTTGTCTTTTGGCCGCTTTCTCGCAGCGCCTTTTTGATAATTATATTTACGGCATAAATCTAATATCTTTTGTCTTGTTGCTTCCGCTACTTTCTTATCGGTGCGTTCGTTAATGACATACGATACCGTAGCGGTAGAAACATTCGCCATTTTTGCTATCGTATTGATAGTGATAATACCATTTGTAGTAACTTCTTCGTTTTTCATAGTAACATAATATTACCCTAAAATGAATCCGTTGTCAAATCAATTTACGATTTAATCGATTAAATAAAAAAATTTAAATTTTGGCAATTTTTTTTTCAAAAGGGTATTGACAAATAAAAAATCTATGACATAATTTATATAACCGATTAGTGAAATCGGCAATAATTAAAATTTTTAAGGAGGATTTGTTTTATGCTAAAATCAAAAAGGGGAAAGCTCGGCGTAATATTGACTTGTATATTGTCGCTTTCCTTAATGGGCGCAGCATTGGCTGCATGTTCCTCGCATGATGGAGAGGTTAAAGTGACCTTTTACGACGGGGATAAGGTAATCACGGAAAAATGGGTGGAGAAAGATGGTACGTTAGAAGAATTTACTCCTGCGGATGTCGGATATGAAAAGGGGGAAGGCTTTACTTTCTTTGATTGGTTTTCTACCAAGAATTATACTTTTGAAATGGATTGGGAAGAAGCGATAACAAAAGATAAAAATGTTTATTCCGCTTGGTATTCTGATGAGGAGGATACCCGTACATGGACGATAGCGGGTGAGTCGCCTTCCGGCGGCCCGCTCCGCGAGATTGGATGGAATGGCGGAATCATTGACGAAGGTGAAGTGCAGAACGTTCTTGCCAAAGCCGAAGGGAAAAACGAATTTAAAATAACGATCAATTTATATGCGGGAGATTCGTTTCAGTTTTGCGTACAGGATGAAGATGGCGTATGGGCCACAAATTCGGATGGTTCGTCGGTGGCACGCGGCGGCAGATTTATGGAGGATGACGAATATTTCTCGATAGCGAAAGACGCTTTGAGCGGCGGACAGCAAAATATAACGGTTGATCAAAGCGGCAATTATACGTTTACCCTTTTGACGGATGCGGTAGATCAGAACATCAGTGATATAACGTATGTGCGTAACGGAGACGCTCCTGAAGTTGTGCTTGATCGTTCCGATTTCACATGGTATATCTATGGCAGCTCTACCAAACAGAACGACGATTCTATTGTCGGGAATATGAATTGGGGTAACGGATATACGGACGAAGGGCTTGCAACGAATATGAGCACTTACGCGATGAAGAAGATATCAAATAATAAACCTGACGGAACGGGAACTTGGGTTTTGACAGGTGACTTTGCCGTCGGAGATGAGTTCTTATTCTCTGTATTGCGTGTAAACGGCAAGGCGCTTGCAACGGAAGCCGGTACTTTGTTTAAATATGATGCAATAACCGAATTTAACGGTTTGGAGGCAAATTTTGAAGAAAAGGGCGACGGGAAAAACATAGCGGTTAAAGTCGCGGGTACTTATACGTTTACCTTGACGGTTACGCTTGATTCTGAGACGGATTTGCTGAAAGGAGCCATTGAAGTCGAAGATAATTTGGATGTATTAAAGAACGGAGATTGGAGGGTATTGGGAAATCGTCTGTCTCTCGACCAGATCACGGGAACGGGCGGAACGGAAAACGGACATCTCGGTATTACGATGACGGAAGAGGAGTATGCCAAATACGATTCCGATTTGAACGGAAACAATTTCGGCGCGGGAACGAATGTTAAACGGTTGACGAAAGACGAGGCTGCATCTACCGACGGAAAAGCCGTTTTCAAAATTACGTTGAAGATGGATGTAGGCGATTATTTCTATTTCTGCATACCGATTACTGTTTGGGAAACAGAGAGATATGATCCTGAGAATCCTGATAAAAATTATAGTTATGCCACCGCAGGATATGATTCGAAAGTAGCGCCTACAAAGGAAGACAAAGATTTATGCGCGGGAATCACAAATGTATGGGGAAGTAACTATGCATGTAAAACAGCCGGCACTTATACGTTTACCTTAACGATTAGTGCAGACGGAGAATGTAGTGTAACGGCGGTTGCCAATTCGTAAAGACTGTTGTAACGGGGCGGCAAAATTGCCGCCCCGTTATAGATAAAGGAGAACGGCATGAACAAGACAGCTATATTACATATTCCTAAAAGTCAATATTCTTTTGCATATGATTATAGAGAGCTGCGAATTCGGTTAAGAACGGCAAGAAACGATTTAGATAAAGCAGAAATTATATATGCGGTCAAATACGATTGGCTGAAAGACAGAAAAATCAAACAAATGCAAAAAAGCTATTCGGATGCGCTCTACGATTATTACACGGTGTCGCTTGACGTGCCGGACTCACGGATAGGCTATATATTTTTATTGCAGAGCGGGGAAGAGCAATATTATTATTCTGAAGAAGGATTAACGGTAGATTACAATCACGAAAAGAGTTATTACAACTTTTTTCAGTATCCGTATATCAATGAAATAGACGTTCATAAAAAAGTAAAATGGTGTGAACAAGCAGTTTTTTATCAGATATTCGTTGACCGGTTTTGTATCGGAAGCAGTTTAAAAGATAAAAAATATATAGATAAGAAATGGGGCGAGCTTCCGCAGCCTAAAGGGTTTTACGGCGGAGATTTGAAAGGCATAGCCGAAAAATTGGATTACCTAAACGACTTAGGAGTGAACAGCATCTATTTAACGCCTATTTTTCAATCGCCAAGTAATCATAAGTATGATACAATAGATTACGACACGGTTGATTCGATGTTCGGGGCAAACGAGGATTTACGTGAATTGGTAGAGGCAGCCCACAAAAAGGGGATAAGGCTGCTGTTGGATGCGGTGTTCAACCATTGCAGCTATTTGTGCAAACAATTTCAAGACGTAATGGAAAACGGCAGACAATCGGAATATTATGATTGGTTCATAATTTACGGCGACAAACCCGACTTAGAGAAAATGAATTACGAATGTTTCGCGGCGTGCAATTATATGCCGAAATGGAACACAAATAATTCCGAAGTGCAGAAATATTTATTGCATATAGCGACAAAGTGGATTGAAGACTACGGTATCGACGGTTGGCGTTTGGATGTTGCGGATGAAGTATCGCACGATTTTTGGCGTAACTTCCGAAAGGCGGTAAAAGCCGTGAAACCCGATGCGATGATCATCGGAGAAAATTGGCACGATTCCCGCCCGTGGCTCGAAGGCGACCAATTCGATTCGATAATGAATTATTCGTTTACAAAGGCTTGTCTCGATTATTTCGCATACGGGAAATATACGGCGCAGCAGTTCTGCAATCGGCTTTCAGAGATATTGATGCGGAATACGGATCAAGTTAATGAAATGATGCTAAATCTATTAGACAGTCACGATACGGAAAGGTTTCTCACGAACACGGGAGAAAATAAGGCAAAATTGAAAAGTGCGCTGGCTGTTATGTTTGCTTTTGTAGGTATGCCGTGTATCTATTACGGTACGGAAATCGGTATGATAGGCGGATACGATCCTGACTCGCGTCGTACATTCGATTGGAATGAAAGCCATTGGGATAAGGATTTGCTTACAACAGTAAAAAATCTTGTAAAATTGCGTAAAGAGAAAATTTTCGGCTGTTTGAAGCTGAGCGCAAAAAATGATGTGTTTATTTTGGAACGAGAAAAGGTTGTTTTATTCGTCAACAATACCGAAATCGAACGAGAAGTAAGGTGGAACGGGAAAATATATAAAATATCGCCGCTCGATTATACTTTTGTAATGAAGGAGGGTAAAAATGAAAGTCATTAAAAAGTTAAGCGTTTGTTTGGTACTCATTTTGGTAGCATCATTGTTTTTTGCTTGTTCTCCGAGGCGTCAGGGACAAACAAGTTTTACATATGACGAGTTGATGGAAAAATTTGAGGGCGAAATTGAACGAGGCGCTACTATTCGCGTACTTGATAATAAAATGTCTTTGGAAACCGGATTTTTCGATGAAATTGTAGATGCGTTCAATGAAAAGTATAAAGAATACGGAGTTACGGCAATAGACGCGAATATTGACGATTATACGGATCTGGAAACTGCCGGTCCCGACGGTTATGGTCCCGATGTTTTATATCAGGCAAACGATATCCTTATGGGATACGCCGAAGGCGGGCATCTGCTGCCTTTGCCGATGGAAGAACTGAAACAGGATAAAACGCTGGGTATAGATCAAATGACGCCTTTGGCGCTCGAAACATATACAAAGGAAACTTATGGCTTGGATTTAGTCTACGGTATACCGGTAGCGCAACAGACGACCGTTTTGACTTACAGAAAAGATTTACTTCCTCAGAATTGGGAAACTGAATGGGACGACAATAAAAACGGAATTCCCGATATGGTCGAAAATATGAATGACTTGTATAAATACAGTCAACAGGTTGCAACAGAGTCAGGCGGAAGTAAATACGGTTTGTATATGTCGCTCGTCGATCAGTATTTCAACAGCGAATATCTGTTGTCTTACGGCGCATATGTGTTCGGGGAAAGTTCCGAAGATATAGGCTTAAATGCAGACGGAGCGGAAGTGGGCTTGAACGTATTCCGCGATATGGCAGGCGTAGTAGGATCAAAATGTATATCCCAAAACGCAACGACGCAAGTAGCAACGTATTTGACGGATAGTAAAGGCACGGTATTTTGCACAATCGGGACCCCCGATTGGCTGACAACTTTTCAGGAAAACTTGTCAGCCACTTATGTTAATGGCGGAATGAGCGAGGAGGAAGCAGACAAGGCCGCCAAAGAGAATTTGGTAGTCGTAGCGCCGCCGAGTTTACCGAAGGACGGTAATATCAAAAAAGAAATTGCCGAGATGGAAACAGAGACGTTTGAACCTATTACTATGGGCGGCGTCAATGCATTCAGTATAAGCGCATATACGGAATATCCGAAAGCTTCGTTGGCGTTTGTAAAATTTGTCGCGGAATATGAGAATATCAAGTGGCGCTCGGAAGCTCTCGGGGCGGCTCCGGCCCGTGTCGATCTTGCGGAAGAACTCGGAGGGGTTTCCGCAATGATCAGCGAAAGATTCGAAAACGAAAAAGTCAAGGTAATGCCTTCGACGGGAGATATCAGTTATATTTGGTCGCCGTTATCTTCATTATTTAACGATGTGGCAACAGATAACACTACGCGGGATAAACCAATTTATACATCTCCGGAGGCATTGAAGGGAGCCTTGAATAAAATGGTCGAAGATATCAAATCGGCTATTGCGCTCGGAAAGAATTGAAAAGGAGAGGGGAATGTATGGAAGAAAATATCACAGTCTGCGATCCGGGACGGAAGGAGAGTAAATTTTCTCCTTATCAAGTAAAATTGAGTTGTATCTTTATGGGGCTAGGGCAGATATTTTGCAGACAGTATATCAAGGGCGTTTTACTTATGATACTTGAAGGACTGTTTATTTTCTTCCTGGCCGTAGCAGGGGTTAGTAATATAATCGGTCTTTTTACTTTAGGAACGGTAGAAGGGGTTCCGATGATGGGGATTGAAGGCGATAATTCCGTGGCAATGCTGACTTGGGGGATAGTTACGATATTTTTATGCCTTCTCTTTGTACTGGCCTATTATGCTAACATTAAAGACATAATATTTACTACCGGGGAAATCAGAAAAGGAAAGAAGGTTAAAACATTTTTTGAGAGCTGTTCCGCGCTGGTCAACGGAAAATTTTATTTTCTGACGCTTACGGTTCCTCTGGTTTTCGTACTGATATTTAATATCATGCCGATCGTTTTTACGGCTACGATTGCTTTTACCGATTATAATGATTTGTCTGTGCCTCCGGAACTCATCAGTTGGGCGGGCTTAAACAGCTTTAAAATCATTTTTACGATGAGCGAGTATGTCACGACGATGGGCAAAATCCTCGCTTGGAACTTTTTGTGGGCGTTCGGTTCGACGTTTATCAACTATTTCGGAGGTTTGGGGCTGGCGTTGTTGTATAACGCGAAATGTGTCAAGTGGAAGCGTGTTTGGCGAATATTCCCCATGCTTGCTTATGCAATACCGAGCTTTATAACGCTGCGCGCTTTCAACTTTATGTTTTGTGATGCGGGACCGATTGTAGGTCTTTTAAAAGAATGGAAGTGGGTCGATAGCAATTTTACCATCATATCATTTGACTCGAAATGGTCGATACGTCTTCTCGGATTCTTCTGCTGCGCGTGGATCAGTATTCCGTCTATCATGTTTCTGAGTACGGGGATTTTGTCCAACGCGAACAATGACATGTATGAAGCCGCGAGGTTGGACGGGGCAAACGGTTTTCAGCAATTCCTTTATTTGACGTTACCGTTTGTATTGTTTGCGACAACCCCGATTATCATCAGTACCTTTATCGCGAACTTCAACAATTTCAGTATCTTTTATTTCCTGCGTCCGGAAGAAACGTTGGTTTCGGGATACTTTAATGCGAACAGCGCCGATCTGCTCATTAACTGGATGTATAGATTGACAGTCGATAAAAAATTATATGCGCTCGGTTCTGCGCTGAGTTTAATTTTGTTTGCGTTCATGGCGATTTTTTCATTAATCGTATATGTAAGTTCACCTGCATATAAGAAGGAGGATACATATAAATGATAAAAGCGATTAACTCGAAAAAACTTAAAATAACGCCTTCATCGGCTGTAAAAACGATCATTATCTATCTTTTGATTTTATTGATCAGTTTTTTATTTGCTTTTCCTTGTATCTGGTTGATATTATCGGCTTTTAACGCGGAGGGGGATTTGCTGACTTTGGAGGGGTTCTTCCCTACTAAGTATAGTTTTGATACTTTTGAAAAACTTTTTACGGAAGTAAAGAAATATGATTATGTGCGTTGGTTCACAAATACCCTTTTTGTCGCCGCAGTCAGTTGCATCATTTCTACTATACTTGTCATTGCAATTTCCTATACGATGTCACGTTATCGTTTTAAGAGCCGTAAGCAAATGATGAAAGCGACGCTTATTCTGAATATCTTTCCGAACTTTATGAATATGACGGCGTTGTTTGTATTGATGACGCAATTTCAACTGATCAACAATCTCTGGGGGTTGATTTTGTTATACAGCAGCGGCGCTACAATGGGATTTTTGGTCCAAAAGGGCTTTTTCGATACGATACCCGGAACGATATATGATGCGGCAACGTTGGACGGGGCGAACGATTTACGGGTTTTTATTTCAATTACGATACCTCTTGCAAAGCCGATGATCGTATATACGGCGTTGACGGCGTTCGTATGGCCGTGGGCGGATTTTATGCTGCCGAGTATGTTACTTATAGATAAGTCATCTTGGACGGTTGCGGCCGGATTGAATAAGCTAAATGAAAGCGAGTTTTCAATTTTTGCGGCCGGTGCTATATTTGTTGCGGTTCCTATAGTTGCATTGTATATTGCACTTTCAAAATATCTTATTCAAGGCGGAGCAGCAGGAGCGGTAAAGGAGTAATGATGGAAAAAGAGAAGTTTTTAGAAGAGTTGCGGAAAATCGAAACTGGTAGGAAAGATACAACGCAGTTATATAACGCAATATCGTTGCTCGCAATGAAATATATACAGGTAAGCGAAAAGCCGAATCGTTGCGCGTCGTATCTTTCCATAGAGTTTCTGATCGGCAGAGTATTTTATAATAATTTGCTGGAACTCGGCGTATTGCAGGAAGTATCGGAGATCCTCAAAGAAAAGGGTGTAAACATCGCCCTTTTCGAGGAAATCGAAGACGCGGCTCTCGGCAACGGCGGCTTGGGCAGGCTCGCCGCCTGCTATATGGATTCGGGTGCTGCGGTCGGTATCCCGCTGTACGGTTACGGCATCCGCTATAAGTACGGTCTGTTCCGCCAAAAGTTCGAGGACGGATTCCAGAAAGAAATCCCCGACGATTGGCAGAGATTCGGCGATCCGTGGAGCATCCGGAAAGAGGAAGAAAAGCAAATCGTTCGTTTTGCAGATATGGAAGTCAATGCCGTTCCCTACGATATGCCGATTATCGGAAAACGCGTAAATGTTTTACGGCTGTATCAAGCGGAGGGAAGCAAAGAGGCAGAAAAAATCAGCGGCGTTTTATACCCGCCCGACGATACGGAAGAAGGAAAGCTATTGCGCATACGGCAGGAATATTTCCTTTCTGCGGCAGCAGTGGGAGATATTGTCCGCGAATACGAAAGACGGCACGGAAACGATTATAAGTATTTTGCGGAGGAAAACAGCATACAGCTTAACGACACGCATCCCGTGTTCGCTATTCCCGAACTGATTCGGGTATTGAAAGAGAAAGGGGTATCTTATCTTTCGGCGTTGAAGATCGCAAAACAGGTGTTCAATTATACGAACCATACGATTTTGCCTGAAGCATTAGAACATTGGGCCGTTCGGCTGCTGAAAAAGATATTGCCGGAAATATCGGAGATATTGCTGTCGATAAACAGTTCTGCGCGTTGGCGTCACAGAAAAGAGGGATATACGCCGCAGGAGAGCGCGGCAACGTCGATCTACATACATTCCCGCCGAGCCTTTTCCATGGCGAATACTGCCGTATTCGTCGCTAATAAGATAAACGGCGTGGCGGAGATCCATTCGGAAATCATCAAACGGGATTTGTTTGCTGCAGAATATGCGCATCATCCCGAAAAATTCGAGAACGTGACGAACGGCGTAACGCAGAGGCGTTGGCTGGAACTTGCCAATCCCGAATTGTCGGAATTGATAGATAAACAAATCGGGCGGGATTGGAGAGAGCATTTCGAGGAATTGGGTAAACTGAATGCCTATACTGCCAACGAAGAAACGCTTTCGGAGTTTATTCAAGTCAAAGGAAAGAAAAAAGAGCAGTTATTCCGATACATCGAAAAAACGGAAGGAGTCAAAATCGACGGAGAGAGGATATTATACGCGCAGGTTAAACGCCTGCACGAATATAAGCGGCAGCTGATGACGGCATTCGCTTTGCTCCGCCTGTATTACGATTTGAAAGATGGTAAGCTCAAAGATTTCACGCCTTCGGTATTTCTGTTCGGAGCCAAGAGCGCGCCGTCATATTTCCGCGCGAAAGGCATTATCAAATACATAAACGAGATCATAAAGCTGATCAATGCCGATCCCGAAACGAACGGCAGACTGACGGGAGTATTCGTGACGGAATATAACGTGTCGTATGCGGAGAAAATCGTAGCGGCTACGGACGTATCGTTGCAGGTCTCGACGGCAGGGCTGGAAGCGAGCGGAACGGGCAATATGAAGTTTATGATGAACGGAGCGGTCACGCTCGGCACGATGGACGGAGCGAACATAGAGATCGTTGAAAAAGCGGGCGAAGAAAATAATTATATTTTCGGTGCGCGGGTGGAAGAAATAGAAAAACTCCGAAATGGCGGATATGATCCGAATAGCTATCTGAAAGAACACCCTGAATGGAACAAGGTCGTAAAAACTTTGATCGACGGAACTTTCTCGGATAAAGGATTTGGGTGTTTTCAGGAACTATATAATGCTTTAACGATAGGTGCATCTTGGCATAAACCCGATCACTACTTTATATTCAGAGATTTGGAGGAGTATTATCAAACCATATTACAATCGAATTATGATTATAAAAACAGGAAAGGTTTTGCGCAAAAACAGTTTAAAAATGTAGCGAACTCGTTTCATTTTTCTTCTGACCGTTCAATCCTTGAATATGCAGAAAAAATTTGGAATTTGTTTTAATAACGTGAAAAAAGACGCAAGGCCAATATGCTTTGCGCTTTTTTTATAAGGGGAATACAATGAAAAATCAAAATAATCGTGCCACAGGAATTTTATTGCACATATCTTCTTTGCCCAACAAGTATGGTATCGGAACATTCGGAAAGTCAGCCTATGAGTTTGTGGATCTTTTATCTGATTGCAGAATAAGTTATTGGCAGGTATTGCCGCTCGTTCAGACAAGTTACGGGGATTCTCCGTATCAGTCTGCATACAGCGGATCGGGCAACCCGTATTTTATAGACCTTGAATTTTTAGTTGAAGAAGGCTTGCTGAAAAAGTCGGAATTATCGGCTTGCCGAAATACAAAATCGAAAATCGACTATGCGTTTCTGTATCAAAATAAATACGCCGTTTTACGCCGAGCATTCGGGCGCTTTGACGTGAGCAGCGAGGACTTCGTGGCGTTTGTCAAGTCGGAGAGATTTGACGGCTATGCTTTATTTATGGCGATTAAAGAAAAGTTCGGAGGGGTATCTTTTGATCAATGGCCGAACGAATTTAAATTTGCCAAGAAGCGGAGCTTGGAAAAATTTAGGCGAGAAAATGAGCAGGAATATCTGTTTTGGCAGTTTCTGCAATATGAGTTTTCCAAACAATGGAAAGCATTGAAATCGTATGCAAATCAAAAGGGCGTTTTTATAATAGGTGATATTCCGCTATATGTCGCATACGACAGTGCGGATGTTTGGTTGAATCCGAAATTGTTCAAATTAAACGCAGACCGCGGTTTGAAAAAGGTAGCGGGAGTTCCGCCCGACTATTTTTCTGCAACGGGACAGCTTTGGGGAAATCCCGTCTATAATTGGTCAGTCCATAAAAAAGACGGTTATTCGTGGTGGACAGAACGATTCCGCCAGGCTTTTGAACTGTACGATGTAGTGAGGGTAGATCATTTCCGCGGTTTTGACCGCTATTATGAAATCGATGAGGGAGAAGAGACGGCAATCAAAGGGAAGTGGAAACAAGGGCCGAAATATGAACTGTTTCAAACCGTGGAAAATAAACTCGGAAAAATGAATATCATTGCGGAAGACCTCGGGGCTCTCGATAAAGGCGTTTACCGTCTTATGGACGAAACGGGGTACCCCGGAATGAAAGTGTTGGAATTTGCATTTGACGGAAATAAAAATAATCCGTATTTACCGAAGAATATAAAAGAAAATTCTGTCTGTTATACGGGAACACACGACAACGATACTTTATTGGGCTATATAAATAAGTTAAAAGGCAGGGAACTCCGAAATTTCAAAAACAGTTTAGAGGAAGTGCTAAAAGATGCGGATATAGCTTATCCATTGCAGAATAAAAAGGAAATGGCACAAGCAATATTGTATCTCACGATGAAAAGCAAAGCGTTTCTTGCCGTATTGCCGATACAGGATATTTTATTACTTGATAGCCGAGCGCGTATGAATATACCGTCAACGACGAGTGGTAATTGGCGATTCAAATTAAAGCATATACCGAATGAACAAGATATGTCTGACTTTTGTAGAACATTAAAATTTTATGAGAGAAATAAGGATTATTTAAATCGTTCGGAATAACATACAGAAGATATAAGTTAAAAACCACTAAAAATGGAGAATATTTATGTCAGAAGCATTAGAAATAAAGGAACAAAAAGCAGTAAAGAGCAGAACATATGCGTGTTGTCCTATATGTTCAAAAACATTAGTTCAGGCTGATTATATTCGGAACGGGATAATCAAGTGCGAAAACTGCCATCGTCGTGTTTACGTCGATATTTCGGATAATGGAGTTATCGTAAAAGTGGTAAATAAAAGCGAATAAATTCTTTCTGGTTTTTAGAAAGAGATAGTAAAAAGAAAGAGATGTAATTTCAAAATAGTCTCTTTCTTTTTTATTAAAAATTTTCTACAATATAACTGTAAATATGACAAAGAAAGTATTTTTTTCGGGTATAAATAATTTATAATATATTTACGCAAAACGCATAAGCCCAGTACAGCTGAGATAAGGCGTTTGTGTACGAATGATGAGATTCCTGTAAATACAAAATTAAATCTTTTAACTGCAACATGAAACTGAATACCGCATTGAACGGACATATGAGTTCGAGCAGTCTAAGCCATAAATGGGGCTTTTTATGATGCGCTCGAAATTTTCCCTAACATGGTTTAGTTACCAAATGTTAGGGTTTTTTATTATTTAAGTTGATTTATTCCCTAACAATTTGATTGAAGGGGTAAGAATGGAATATAGTAAAAGGTTTAGCGGAAACGATGAATTGCGTATGCGTTTTACAGTTTGGTTGAAAATCGTAGTAAAACGGGTTAAAATCGATTATATTAGACGCCAAAAAAAACGATATATTGAAGTTTCTATTGAAGAAGCTGCGATTACTAATACACTAACCTATGAACAGCAATTCGATATAAATGAGAATAGTAATAAATTTATTTTTGAAAATAGTCGAATTTCTGCAGCATTCAACAAGCTATCGTCGAAACGAAAAGAAATTCTCGAGATGCTGTTTGTACGCAATTTAACATCAGATGAAATTGCAAAAGAATGGAAATGTTCTTTACAGTATGTATATTTGCTGCGCTCTAGTGCACTTACAAAATTGAGAGATATTTTAACTCGGGGGAAATAACTGGATGGAGTATAATTTTCGTTGCCTTTTAGAGAGCGCGATTGAAGGTTGTCAACATTCAATAGAACGGCTATTATTGCTCTATCGGCCTTTGATCGACGGGAATTCTTATCTGCACGGAAAGTTAGATGAAGATCTCAGACAATATATAATCGTACATATCATAAAAAAGCTTCCCAAGTTTAGAATTTGATTTCTTGAATGCGTAATTAGAGTTTGTCTGGAACGATATAAATTGAGTCTCTTCTCATCATTTTCTGTAGAAAATTATAAAAGAGACAATAATTTCAGACTTTTACTCAATAAATTACTTGCGAGGAATATATACATATGGGCGACCAATACGGACAAGTATCCTCTTATGTGGAATATCTGTTCGAGCAATACCGCCCGTACATGTGGTGGGTATTGCTTGCGTGCGCTGGCATTTGGAGTATCGTGATGGGCGTGTTTTACGGTATCGCGCAAAAGAACGAGGACAAAGAAAAAGCAAGAAAAATGCTTAAAAATTACGTCGTCGGTCTTGTCGTGATAGCGGTGATTTTAGTTGCTTGCCCGTATCTCGTAAACGGCATCGCGGCTTTAATCGCGGGGTAAAAAGAAAAAAGTTTGTCATTAGCCGAAATTTCACAAAAAAATTTATAAAAACAGCTTGACAAATCACGAATCGCGTGCTATCGTATTGATACGACGAAAGAAAATCGGAGGTGGAACTTATGAACAAAGCAAAAGTGGTGCAAAAAGCGGAAGCCGGAGAGGGCTTGACCGTGGCGGAAATCAAGGTTTATCAGAAAGCCGTTAAACCGGAAAAGCAGGTTTACGGTAAGTACGGAACGCTTGCAAAGAGGTATCTCGAAGATAAAGGAATCGATTGGACGATTGCAAATCTTCCCGAATATCTGCACGGCGTAGATAAATCCGCCGACGACCTTTACGAAACGTTGTATGAAAAATTCTCGAAAGAGGAGCGGTTTCGTAGGTCGGGGGATTTTATGGAAAATCTGAAACGGCAAACGGAAATGCAAAGGCTTATCGAAGAAGAAATCTTAAACGAAATCGTATATGTAAAATAACGGAGGTATCGGTATGAAAGCATTGAAAATTGTAGGAACAATCGGCAGATTTGCATTAGCGGGTGCGCTTATTGTAGGGCATTTCGTAATGAGTATCATAGGCGCGCTGATTTGCGCAATCACGTCGCAAGGCTAAACGGAGGTTTATTATGGAAAAGAAAGAAACAACGCCGCGCAGAGTGGCAAGAAGAAGTTACGAGGAGCGCAACAAGGACAAACGCAAGCAGGCGAGCGGAAATTTCGGAACGATGATACCGCGTGATTTGTTCGATGAAATCAATGCGTTTTTGGCGAAGCATCATATCACGAAGGTGCAGTTGATTTTCGCCGGCTACGAAGCCTTGAAAGCGGAAGTCGAGAAAGAAAATAAGAAATAATTAAATATAAATCGGTATGTCGAAAGGCATAGACGTGAAAAACCAATCAATCAAAATTGATGGAGCGTAAGCGTTTATGCCTTGATATAACCGAATACTGTTTTCTTGCGCTTCATTGTAAGGGAGGAGTTAAATGGAAGCGGAAGAGAACGGTGCGAATAATGAATTATTATATCTTTCGGCGTGGAGTATTATGAGAAAAGCCTATAAAGCAGGGAATATCGAATATTCCGTGTTGAAAGAATTAAACGAAAGAGTAGCAAAAAGGCTATCGGTGCGAGTAATAAGTTTAAGGGACGTAAGAAAATGAGTTTGGCTAATGATTATAAAGGTATATCCGATAGAGTAACGGTAATTGCGGCAACCACCGGGAATAAAACGGATAAAATACGCGTTGCCGCATATTGCCGCGTGTCTACAGATAAAACCGATCAGGTCAACTCGTTTATAACGCAAATGCGGTATTACACCGATTACATAAAGTCAAACCCGAAGATGATACTCATTGACATTTATGCCGATGAAGGGCTGAGCGGCACCCAAGCGGCGAAAAGAGACGATTTTCTTCGCATGATTAAAGATTGCGAAAAGGGTAAAATCGACTATATCATAACAAAATCCGTTGCTCGTTTTGCAAGAAATACGGTAGACGCACTCAAGTATGTTCGTAAACTGAAAGCGCTTGGAATCGGTGTGTATTTTGAAGAGCAATGCCTTGATTCCCTAAAATCCGAAAGCGAGTTGGCGTTAGGTATTTATAGTGTTTTGGCTCAAGCGGAAAGTGAAAATATCAGTGCAAACGTTCGTTGGGGTATACAGCGCAGAATGCAATCCGGAACGTTTAAGTTCAGATATAATCTTATAGGCTATAGAAAAGGCGAAGACGGTCAGCCGGAAATAGTCCTGGAGGAAGCTAAGTATGTAAAAGACGTCTTCGATATGTATTTAGATGGGAACAGCGTGGATCAAATCAAGGAATATCTCGATTCCGCGCCGATAAAAACAGCGACGGGCAATGATATTTGGAGTCGAAATGCTATTCGTAATATTTTAACAAACGAAAGATACGTCGGCGATATGTTATTGCAAAAAACGTATATAGAGAATTGTATTACAAAAAGGGCAAGAAAAAATCGCGGGGAGATGCCGAAATATCTTGTTTCAAACAATCATCCGGCGATAATAGATCGGGATACGTTCAAGCAAGTTCAGGCAGAAATGTCAAAGCGCCGCAGCAGACCGCGTGTGTCGGATAAAACGATTACAGCAAAGGGTAAGTTTAGTGGAAAATATCCCTTTTCGGATTTGCTTGTATGTGATTCGTGCGGAAACCGTTACAGGCGTTGTATGTGGATTTCCGGCGGTAAGAAAAAAATCGTGTGGCGTTGTATTACGCGAATCGAGCATGGCGGTAAAGCGTGTGAGTCCATATCTGTTGGCGATGAATTGATACATAAAGCGGTCTATAGGTCGATAAACAGGTATATTCAGAATAACAGCGGTGCGCTCGACATTGTTCTGTCGGAGTTATCAAAGCAATTCGGTGGCAATGATTATACGGATGATTTATGCAATATCGAAAGAAGCATAAACGAGCTGAATAAGCAAATGGAAGACGCCGCAATGATTGAAGTTACGACGCAAGGGAATAAGGAACGGATAAGGGAAGAAATAATCGAACTATCTCAAAGAATTGTGGCTTTGCGAAACGAAAAATCAATTATAGAAGAGAAAATGACTACTGCTAAGACGAGGAATGAAGAGCTGAGTATGTTTAGCAAGGAACTATCTCTTTATAATGCCGATTGTTCCGAAATAACGGATAACAAATTAAGACGAATAATTCAGGAAGTGCGGATAAAAAAAGACCATACAATCGTTATAGAATTAAAGAACGGCATGTTGCTTGAAGAGGCTTTGTAACCGTATCGAAATCGAAACGGTTAAACTGGTCGAATTCGACCGGGTTAGAATAAATAAGCATATTTTTAGAAAAAAGCGCGTTTTGGCGGCATAAAACCATTGACATAATATATTTTATCGGATATAATGATACGATTTAGCGGAATAACCGCTATTTGGCAGGTATGGGATAAGAGGAGATGTTTTATGCATGATTTTTGTTATGTGTCAAAGAGGGAAGCGGCACCGATTAAAGCTGAATTGATAGATCTAATACATCGGGTGCAAGATTATGTTAGGGACGACTTTACTTTTCAATATTATTTTGTGGGTAGTTCGAGCCGTAACATGATTACATACGATAGAAAATCTAATGTAGGCTTTGATTTTGATGTTAATATCGTTGTGAATGATGATGACGAACAGTATTCGCCTAAAAAGATCAGGACATTTATTCGTGAGGCTTTTAATAGATTTGTGCGAGAGTATGGTTACGATTATTGTGAGGATTCGACAAGCGTTTTGACTATAAAAAAGAAAAACGTTTTGCAATCTAAAATAATACATAGTTGTGATATTGCTATAGTTTACGATTGTAATGACGTCAGGCAACAATACATTAGATTTAACAAGGACAAGCAGAATTACACATGGGAATATAGAGGGGGAGGATTTGAACTTTTACCTTCTAAAATTTCATGGCTAAAGAGTAATAACCTTTGGGGTGAGTTATTGGATTATTATATATACAAAAAGAATGTTAATGATAATCCGGAGAAGCATTCAAGATCGCTGTTTGCCGAGTCGGTAGCAGAAGTGTGCAGGAAAAACGGGTATAGATAAGAGTTGTTTAGCGAAAAAGAGGTTTGCCCAATAATTTAGGGCAAGCCTCTTTCTACTCAATGACAGAGTATTCGGGCTCGGATTCATCTTGTAAAGAATCGTCTTCGTCATCTTCTCCGATGTCACCCGAGTAACCTTTAGAATAAAGTCTGCTCATAGATAGACGGTTAGCGCGAGACTTTTTCTTGCCGTTGTATTCTATAATCATGGTTTCGGCAAACCCCATGCAACCGGACTTTCGTTCTTTTGCGACGCGGGTGAGTTGTTTTACTGAAACGGCTCCGAGTTTTTCTTTAAAAATATCATCGTTAAGACCGTCGCCGAAGATGGAAACAAGTTTTGCGACGGCGTTAAGAATGTTTGCAGAAAAAGAGTGAAGATCGCCTTCCCATGCGCCTATAATCAAGCGTAAGGTTCGATTTAATGTTTGCATTCCGTAATTCGTATATATATTTTCCAAGGTCGATACGGCGCAAATAATCCCCGGACCTTTCTTGTTTCCTATTGTTAAGCCGTATGATTCTACTAAACTTTTAATGATAAGCTGGGTGTCGTTTCCGGCTTCGACGTTGGCATTGAACACTTCATAAGGTTGGAGCGGTTTTACAAATTTTTGCTGGTTTGCAAAGATATTTGCTTCGGCGGTATAGGATAAGTCGTCGTAAATCATGCACCAAACGGGAGTTTCACGCGAACCGGATACCAAGGCTACGATTTCTATAGTGTGCTGACCGTTAAAAACGTAATTTACGCCGTCGCGACGACTGACTTTTACGGGATTGATTTGATATAAGTCAAAATTTTCTGCGGCACGGTTTATATGCCCGAGGGATAGATTTCTTTGATAATCCTGATTTGATACAAGGTCTTTAATAGGAATTTGTTCAAAGTGAACGTTCGGAACGAATTCACTGTAATCGGGCATGTTTAATCCTCCTTAATGAGAGCGGTAACGGTATCAATAGCCGCTTTCAGTTTGTCTAAAATTTCGAGTAGTTGCTGCTTCGCTTTGTCTGATACGTTTGCAATGGTGGCAGACTCCGTGGCTTTTTGTATGGAAGTAATCCATGACGGAATGGTAAGGCAAAGTTGAATTACAGGGGCGTCCGGATTATGCTCTGGCATATCTTTTACAGACGGCTGATGCGGCTTGGTTTCTTCTTTAGGTTCGTTTTCGATGATCGAGCGGGTGGTGCAATATTGCACGAAAGGATGTTTTCCTCTGTCTAATCGCACGTTGAGTTGCGTTAGTTCTTTAGGACTTAATTGTTCGAGCGCAAGAACGTTTTTATGTGAGATTTTATATCTACCGGATAAAATTTTTGTTTTTAGCTCCGGGCATTGCTCCGCAATATGGTCAAGAGCGCGAGAAAAATAAGCATATTTTTGGACGGTTGCATGGGTTATATTATTTTCGGCGCCTATAATATGTGCGGTTTTGTTTTTCGATCGTTGTATTGACTGTTCTGGTTCGGAATCAATAATATAATCCTCGTCGGTTTCGTCTTGTTTAGATTGTAACGAGTGTTGATTTTTACCGCGTATGTTCTTTTTGCTGTCGATGATTTTTTCGGATTCGTATTGCCGACCGATTAGATATTTTCGCGTTTCTTCCGTAATATTTCGTCTGCCGAGTTGATTTTTACATATCCAAACGATAACTTCTTCACGCGAGGAAAAATCTTTTGATACGGTATTGAAAGGAATTGAGTATTTAGTGCATATCGAATAGCGGTTATGTCCGTCGATGATATAATCATTCCAGATAATTATCGGATCTCTGCAGCCTTCGTCAAGGATATTTTCTTCTAATTGCAAGTATTCTTTATGCCTTAAAGGTCGTATCAGGTCTTTAAATTCAGGATCTATTTTGAGTATAGGGAGCTTATCCATTGCAATCTTCCTTTAAGTCTATTTTTCTTAAGGACGAAAACGAGAATAGAGCCATGTTTTGTTCCGGAATAATGCAACCTGAAAGCCTGTAGGAACTTTTCATATCGGCTATGCCTAAAACATCGCATAACTTATTGACAAGCATTGTAGAAAACACTTCGTATGAATCGTCGGGGGAGAGATTTTTTGTATTTACCTTGAGCGGTTGCGCGTCGGTAAATTCTTTATCTACGGCGCGTATTGCGAAATTTCGCTGTTTTTGACTTATAAGGAATTGGATGAATTTGGGATCGCCGAGAGCGTGAAGGGTAGTTTTGTATAAACGTATTCTGCTTTTTCTCGGATCGATTGTAAGGAGTACGTTATTCTGCTGTTCGGTTGTCATTTAATACCTCTGAGTGGTTATCTTGTCCGGTTTCTTTTATGGAATAAATCGCATAACCGTCGAAAATATTGATTTGCAAAGACTGTTTGTGTTCGTTAAACGGTAAGCCAAATTGATTCTGCCAATCGGACGGGTAAACGGGTGTTCGGGAAACCTTCATTTTATCTTCGCCGACTTTTGCTTTTCGATAAATTTCGGTTGAGGTTAAATCAAACGCGATGAGGTATTCGCCGTTCGCGTGAATAAGTTTGCCCAATAGTTTATATCTGTAATTCGGATTCCAATCCATAAGCGACACAAGTTTTGCAAAAAACAGTTTGCATGTGATAGACTTTGCCTTTCTTTTACTGTTAGAAGAGTTGCACCACATAAAAGAATCTCTTGCGCCTTCTTCGCAAGGGCGCAGGGCAAGAATTTTCTTTTTTTGGTTTATCAGAACCTGAGCGTAAGACGCATTCGGAAATTTAGAGAGACATGCGGCGTTGACGTATAATTTGCACTCGTTGAAGGTTACGGACGGTTCTTTTATATGTGCGAAAAATTCTCGTCTGACGACCTGATAGTCGTCAAAATCAAAGCCGCCGGTCATATCTAATATTTCATCGTCTTTGGCAAGGGACGGTTGTTGCGTGTTGGGTTGTTCTTCTTGATTTAATGAGTCGGGCAATAAATCGTTCAATGTATTCGTATCGCTCATTTGTTACTCCTGTGTGGTGATGCTGCTTATTTCTTGATTGATATAAGTCCGTAATTCGTCGAAACTGGTTACGTTCAGATTGTTACCCGTATCGCAAAGCTGACCGTCTATGCGTAATTTCCAATCTTTTTCGCTTTGTTCGGCTAACGCGGCAATCGATTGTTCGTGAATATAGTATTGTTTGCCGAAACTGTTTGTCCATTCCTGTGGAATTGCCCGTATGCGTTTTCCAGAAGGGGTGAGATGCTGGATTTTTGCGTTTTCGTCTTGTTCCTTCGGCAAGATATACGGTTTGAAAAAGGCTTCAGAGTTATCTATGTTGAAAACATAGGCGATTTCATTGTCTTTTTCAAGTAAAGAGCCGATAATGCGGTATTTGTAATCGGTGTTCCACCCGAACAGATCGTATAGCGTGTTGAAAAAAGCGGAAGCCGGGATTTCTCGCGGAAGATGTTGACCTATGGATAATTTTGAACAGCATACGCTTTGCCGATTTGTTTTATCCGTTTGGCGTATGGCGAATTTTCGTTCTTTTGGATTTACGAGTAATTCAATGTAATTTTTATCAGCGAACTTCTTCGTAATCGTAGCGCCGAATTTAATCTTTTTATTTGCAAAAACAACGTAAGGTTGTTTTATCGAATCGAAAAATTCGGAACGGGTAATTTCAAAATCCCTTAGGTCGAAATCTCCGGCGGCGACTTCTATCTGAACTTCTTTCGGGTTATCGTCAACAAGAGTCGGTTGTTCGGTATCGGTTTCAGCAAGTTGTTCGTAAATGCTTTGAGCGGCTTGAAGATAATCTATTTCTTTGAATGCCGCCCAGCGCGGATTTATTATGACAAAACCTTTTAGTATGCCGGATGAAATTACTTTCAGTTCGGGTAAAAAAGATTTGTTGCCGTATTTTGCATTGTCAAGCATATGCTGAACGGCAATAAAATCATCGCGGGAGACGATTGCTTCGTGATGATTTTTATATAAACTTTGCGGTTTTTTCCCGTAATTTTTCTTTGCTTTATGGGTATGAAAGTCGGGCGTATAGGTTTTTCTTGTCAGAACGTCGCCGCAATGCCTTTCGTTTCGCAAGATTTGCACGATAGAGTTTGCCGTCCAGCAGATATTCCCGAGGTAAGATTTGCGACCGAGAGCGATAAGAGTATCGGCGATTTGTTGAGTCGAATAGCCGTAGAGATACATATAAAAGCATAATTTAACCGTTGGCGCTTCGGTAGGATTGATAACGAGTTGCCCGTCTTCGTCATGAGAGTAACCCAATAGTTTAGGGGTAAGGGGAATGCCGTTATCGAGACGCATCCGAAGGGAAGTTTCCATGCTTCTGCTACGCGTGTGTGATTCTTCTTCTGCCATCGTGGCTAAAAAAGATAAAGCCATTTGAGAATCGTCGTTTAGCGAAAATATGGCTTCCGATTCAAAAAATACACCGACGGGGTGGTGTAATGCAGCCAAGTCTCTCACCATACCGATACAGATAAGAACGTTACGGGCAAAACGGGATACGCTTTTTGTAATAATCATATCGAGTTTACCGTTTTTTGCGTCGGAAATCATTTCATTGAATCCGACGCGGTGGTCGAGAGAAGTGCCGCTGATGCCTTCATCGGCATAAATTTTCACGAGCGTCCAGTTGGGATGTTTTGTAACGAAATCCTCATAATATTTCTTTTGCAATTCAAATGATGTGGTTTGCCTTACGTCGTCGGTGGAAACGCGGACGTAGATTCCGACTCTTTGATTGACGTCATTGTCATAATAGTCGGTTTCTTTTTGGGCAGGAATAAACTCGTAGTTATTCGGATCGACTTTAACTTGCATCCTTTGTCGAGTTTTCTTTTTTTCCTGTTCCTTTTGTTCGCGTTTTTCAATATCAATCATTTGAAATCAGTCCTTTTGGATCTTCGTCGGGGAGTATTTCCCAATCTTCGGAAGGGAAGAATTTTGTGTCCCTCAAATCGCGCGTATAGTAAGAAGCTAAAGTAAAAATGTCTTCCGATATAAAATAAATACCGATAGGCGGATTTTGTGCGGCAAGTAGTCGCGAACATATCGTCAATTCTTGCATATCTCTCGAAACGTTACCGATTTTTTGAGTGATAATCAGATTGACTTTGCCGTCCATGCAATCTTGCAACAATCGGCTCCATTCCTTGGCAGATTCCATATGCGGAGCTGTGGCACCCTCATCTATATAAAAATCGACAAGTTCCCATTTCGGACAAAGGGCGATGGTGTCGTTAAATTGTTTTTTATGGTATGATAAATAATCTTCGTATTTTGTCTGATTAAAGTAGCGGATATAAATACCTATTTTATAATTAGCCTCGGTATTCGGACGTTCGTGCCTGATGCTTTGCAGCCATGCCTTATGTTCTGCGATTGCTCTTGAACGTTCAGAGTCGCCGAACATAGTAAGTTGTGCCGGCGTTGCGATAGCCGTGAGTTTATCGAATACGTTTAATTCTTCCATAGTCTCTCCCTATGCTTGTTGTTCCGCAATCAATTATAATGTCTTTTCGCGTAAAAAGAAATAAACCGGCAGTCAAGTCGTTGACCGTCGGTTTATAAAAACATAAGAAAAATAAAAAAAGTTGCCGAGTAATGGCGATTCGGCAACCTGATTAAGTGATGTTGTGTGGGTTATAGTTTGTTTGAGTGGAAAGTTTTTTTGACGTCGGAAACGAGTCTTATAATAGATTCCATCTCGGCGGGAGAGCAATCGGACAGCAGGTCGCTAAACTCCGATTGGTAAATACCGTTCACATTCGGAACGTCCGGGCGCAGGATTGTATCTGCGGAAACCTTTAACGCTTCGATAATTTTTATTAAAGTAACGACGCGAAGGTTAGACTTGCCGAGTTCGATGTCGCTCATTGTGCTAAGGCTTAAATCTGCCTCAAACGCTAATGCGTCTTGGCTCATGTGTTGTTCGACTCTGGCGGCGCGAATACGATTGCCGATTTCTTTTAGTTTTAACGAATTTCCGTCGTCCATATTCCGCCTCCTGTTTTATTCTTATGACTATTTTATCGTCTATTGGCTATGAACACAACAGCCGATTGCCGAAAATATAGTGCAACGGCTATAATAATCATGAATATTTTTTTGGAGGTTTATTCATGATTAACTATTACACTATCGGGCAAAGAGTGAAAGAGGCACGGAAAAAGAAGCATTTATCGCAGGCAGATTTGGCTGAAGCGGTAGATAAATCAACGAGTTACATAAGTTATATGGAAACGGGGTTGAAGTGCATGAGTCTTGAAACGCTAGTCGATGTAGCAAATGCGCTGGACGTTTCGGCAGATTACATTTTGGCGGACTGTATAAACACGCATGAAAACGTGTGCGAAAACGAATTTGCCGAGCAAATTAAAGAGTGTACCTTGTATGAGAGCAGGATTATCATCGATATGGTAAAGGCGCTGCGGGAGATCCTGCGGGAAAATGCTTTTACGAAGCGGAACAGTAAATAAAGTATACTAAAAGTGATTGAATTACAATAAACCGGTAGTTTAAAAGTTGACCTGTGGTTGGTTTCGAGTTGAAACATTTTTAAAAAAGTTGCAACAAAAACAGAAAATTGAAATATTTTTCTAAAAGTTGAAACGTTTTTGAGTGGGACGAAAATAGGTCTTTTTTTATGCTATAATTTTGGCGAGACTATTAATAAATATGGGAGTTTCTATGGCAAAAGAAGTAGAGGTGATATTTGAAGTAGAACAGGAACTTTATGACGGAGTGCAAAAGATTTGTAAAGAAAACGGCACGACGATTGAAGAGGTAACGCGAGATTTCTTGTGTTTCTGTGCCGATCCTAAAAACACGCCGTTTTTGCAAAGATGGTTTAAGAATAATGAGCAATAGACAGTTTTACAGGCTTCGGCTTACAGACTATGCTCGTCCCGGCTTTTCGTCCGGATGGAAAGACTATTACGGAACGCAGGAAGAAATCGAAGAGCTGATAATCGCTATTCGAAACAATAAATCGATAGGCAATGACGTCGACGGGCTGTATGCTGCTCTTACGGAGTTTAAGTCCGGGAATAAAAATTGCGAGCATCCGGTTGAGTATGGAAGCAGTCGATTTTTAACGCCGGTGAGCCTGATAGACAAAAGCGAGCATTTTGAGAAAAACTATAAGTGGAAACACGTTAATATTTGGCACTATCCGTATTATATGAGGACAAAAGCCGCTACGTTTCGGCAGATTGTAATTAAAGACGGAAAGGATTATATTCGAGCGATAAAACCCGAGTTTGAGTTTTTAGAATATGCTCTTGACGAAACTTTCCGGCGTTCGGATAAAGTAGGAGATATGTTTTGGGGCTTCCCCGAAATGATTCGATACAATGATGATACAAAGACTACTTCGTTGCGGCTATACGTTTTTGAAAAACGTTATACGGACAAGTTGTCGGCATGTGCCGATTTGAATATGAAAGATAAAATTGAACTACAATCGTTTTGCAACGAAATTTTCGGAGACGGATAATGGAAAGACAAAAGATATTTTTTACGAGCGATTTGCATTTCGGACATGAGAATGTTTTAAGGTTTGACAACAGACCGTTTGAAACTGTGGAAGAAATGGACGATGAGCTTATAAAGCGTTGGAATGACAAGGTAGGCAAAGGAGATCTTGTCTACGTTTTAGGTGATTTGATATGGAAAACCGCAACAAACGAAGCGGTTCAGATTATAAAACGCTTGAACGGACAGATTGTTTTAATAAAGGGCAACCATGATCGGTTTTTACATAATGCGGCGGCAAAGAAAGCACTTGCAGGAATAAAAGATTATGACGATATTAGCGTTACGCTTGACGACGGCACGGTGCGTCGGTGTATTTTAAGCCATTATTTTATTCCGTTTTACAACGGGCATAGATATAATGCCGTTCATTTGCACGGGCATTCGCATTTTACGGCGGAGGCAACGGAAGAATTTCTTATCGCAAAAACATTAAACGAAAAGGTGTATAATTTGCAGATTTATAACGTCGGTTGTATGTATTGGAATTATGCGCCGGTTACGTTAGACGAAATTCTAAAAACAAAAGAGCAGAGGATTGATAAGGAATGAGATATTATGTAATTTCTGACGTGCATAGTTTTTACAGTAAAACAATGCAGGCTTTGTCCGAGAAAGGTTTTTTTGAGGATAAATCTCCGCATAAATTGATTGTTTGCGGCGATTTGTTCGACAGGGGATCGGAATCGGTGAAAATGCAAAAATTTATCTGCGAGCTTCTAAAGAACGATGATGTAATTTTGGTGCGCGGAAATCACGAAGATTTAATTTTAGATTTGATTCGCGACGCAAAACAGTTGTTTGGATACGGAATAGAGCATACGCACCACTGGAGTAACGGCACGGTTAAAACAGTTACCGATTTAACGGGAACGGATGTTTTTACGGATGACTACAGGGATATTATAAACAAGTTGTGCGCAACGCCGTATCTAACGAAAATTATTCCGAAAATGCTGAATTATTACGAAACGAAAAAATATGTATTTGTTCACGGGTGGATACCTTGCAACAATCGTCACGGCTGGTCTGCAAATTATTATTCGCCTATAGAAGATTGGCGAGAAGCAGGCGAGTCGAGTTGGAAAAAAGCTCGGTGGATAAACGGGATGCTTGCATACTCTTACGGGGTGACGGAAAAGGATAAAACGATTGTCTGTGGGCATTGGCATTGTTCGTGGGGACATTGTCGGCTTGAAGGAAAGTGCAGTGAGTTTGGCAAGGACAGCGATTTTTCACCGTTTTATGCGGACGGTATTATTGCAATTGACGGTTGCACCGCATATTCCGGTCGGGTAAATTGTATTGTCCTTGAGGATGAGAATATATAAAAGAGGTATAAAATGAGTTGGGATATTTCTCTTACAGATAGGGTAACGGGTGAGGTGTTACATTCGGATTCTCCGCATATGATGCGCGGAGGAACTTTTATGCTTGGCGGGACTACGGAACTGTGGCTGAATATAACGTATAATTACAGTAAAATTTATCGCCGTGATTCTGTATTTGGTAAGGACGGTATAGAAACTATTTTCGGGAAGACGGGACTTGAAAGCATACCGTTGCTTGAAAAAGCGATAAACGCGTTAGGCGACGACGTTTCAAAGAACTATTGGGAAGCAACGGAGGGTAATGCCAAAAGACCATTGGTGCAACTTTTGACAATGGCAAAAATGAGACCGGACGGAATTTGGAAAGGCGAATGACGTCGGTAACGGATAAAGATTTAAAGAGGTAAAAATGGACAAGCAGATAAAAATGTCGGCTTCGGAAGTCGATTTATATAAGTATATCTATCACTCGAACAGATTAAAGCATAACGACATAGAATTGACGGAAGCAAGTTTGCATTCGATGAATAAGTTACTCGGCGAAATAGAAAAAATAAAACCGACTTATCCCGACAAGCGTTGGGAGTTTTGGTTTTCCGTGCCGAGGGGAACGCTAAAACAATACATAAAATTCAATAAGTATTACGCTCCCGAAGACTGTTCCGAAGAGAAATTTCAAAAGGATATGGAAGAAGAATTTCCGTGGAAACGCGTATGGTTCAAAATCGGCGTCATCAATGAAAACGGTTACGTCATGGTTTTTCTTGACGATGCCGTGCTTGTGCGCAGAAGCCCGGATATGAAAGGGGATTTCTTTCCGGACTCTCGGTTAGACAGAATACTTGAATTTTTGAGTCAGGTAGTCGCTAACACAGTCGGAATGTTGCAACAAGGCGTATATAACGATTATGTTAAAAAGGGATTGCCTTACGAAAATAGAAAAGGGCTTATCAACCGCGCACTCTATTGGAGGCTTGTTCCGAAAAGCAAGAAACACGATAGGGACGGGTTAAAGGAAAAAGAGATAGATAAACTCATTAAGCATATCAAGAACGGTAATGACTTATTTGCGACAAAGGCGGCGGGGCGATATGAGCGGATGTCTTCCGGAAAGTATTACGAAGTTTGCTCTTATTGCTATACCGCCGCAGGTTATAAGGAGTTAGAAGGAAAGACGCCTAAGGAAATGTTCAAACGTCATGGCGACGATCGTGATGGCGGAATGGGTTTACTTGACGAGAATTCGCAAGACGACTTCGATAAATGGTTTAAGTTAAGCACGCAGGAAAAATGGGAAATAGAAAACCCTTCGCACATGTGGGAAATCTCTTGCGGGCATACGCATACGATGATTCATTTGTATTTGTTTTGGGACGACGGATATTGGTTTTATCTTTCCGGAGGAACGCATTGTTTGACGACGGAAGTCGTGCGTATGTATAACGCGATGAAAGATAAAGGCGTTCCTGTTCTTCTCGGACACGCCGGGCAAATAGTAGATAAACTGCTCGGAAACGATGATCTCGGCATTATTCCGAATAATGATATGGGGTGGCGTTATTGGTATGGCGGGTTCCCGAAAGATGACGTAATCAATTTTGTTCAATTAAGCGACGGTAATGCGGAAGCGGTTATCAAAAACGCTACTTGGTTTGATATTGCCGACGTAAAATTGTCAGATAAATAACGTAAAAAGCGGCTACAAATTCGTAGTCGCTTGTATGCTATTCGGGAAAATTGTGTTTTGTTATCATAATTCGACAACATAACCCCTAATAACCCCTTGACAAAATTAAAGAAAGGGGTTATAATGATATTACAATAAAGCGTAGGGGGAATAGAATGTCAGAAGCAAAAAGACATCACTATATTCCGCAATTTATTTTAAAAAATTTCCTTGATAATAAAGGGCAAGTTTTTTATTGGGATATAGAAAAAGAAGTTTTGGAAAAACGTAATCCTAGAAGTATATTTATGAATTTTGATATGTATAGGGATGAAGTAAATCATAAAGACAAACCGACATCAATTGAGTCTTCGTTGGCTATTTTTGAAGGAGAAATAGCAACTTTAATCCGACAAAAATTTTTAAAAGATAATGAGATTATTATCACGCGTTCAGAATTGGAGGCGTTAAGGATTTTTCTTTCATTATTGTCGTTTCGCTCTGATTTAAGAAAAGATCAATATAAAAATTGCAAGTTTAATGAAAGCACGAAAACTTTGCTTGAAAAGTACGCAAAAGGAAATTTTGAAGATCTATGGAAAAGAGAAATAGAGATCTTGTCTAAATGCAGAACATTTAAAGATGTTAAGGAAAGTGAAGAGATAGATCCTATTATTAAAACAGATTTTATGAATGATATAATAGGATTTTATATGACAATCATAGAAGCTCGCGGTGGTGAATTTTTATTGACGGATGTTTATCCTACTTTAGAAATATTCCCTGTTAGGAGTGGGGTGAATCTTCATATGCATTGTATATACCCGATTTCGAATAACCGGGTTTTGCTTCTGAATCACATAATGTTCAAACCCGAGCTCCAAGGGAATTCATTGACGGAACCAATGCGGAGAATATCTCAAATAAAAGGGGATATGATCATGCCGCCGAAGAACAAATATAAAATCAGCAGACAATTTTTAAGTTCGGAAGATCAATATATCTATAAAGTTAGGAAAATCTATGCGCCGGACATTGAATATATAAATGCGCTATTATTAAACGAGGCGAGGATTGGTGTGATGTTTACTAATGTAGATAGTATACAACAATCGGTTATTCAATTCAACAGAAGAAAAGATACAAAGAAAGGGTATGCCATTTTAGAAAAAGAAATAGAAAGTGTGATTACTGAGGAGTGAATAATGGAAAGTATATTTTTTGAAAAAAAGGGACCAAATTAATTCTTTGTTATACACCAGATAATGGTGTGGATTGGTTGTTTGAAAAAATTGTTGAGAAAAAACAAGAACATCATATTAAAAATACTTTTTTTGTAAAAGAGTGTAAAATTATTTTTAGGGTTTTCTGGAGTACATTATGAATAATCAAGAAATTCAAAACGAGCTTTTACAAGTTCAAAAAGAAATATCCGAATTGCCGATAGGGTATATCTCGAAAAAGACGATTAACGGGAAGACGAAGCAATATCTTCAATGGACGGAAAACGGCAAAAAGAAAAGCAAATATGTCGATGACGAACTTGCCGAAGAATTGCGCGTGAAAATAGAGCGTAGACGCGAACTTCAAAAACGCGAAAAAGAACTTACTTTTATGCTTCCCAAACCGCAGAAAAACGAGCAAGAAAAAAAGGAAACGCACGTTTTCAGAACCGATGTAATGCTCGGAGAAAACTTGAAAAGTTACGTTCAGACAGTCGCAAATTACAAAAAGAGAAATCTTTATAAGAATATTTGCGATTATGTTTACGGGGATGTACGCGATAGAGTTTTTATTCTTTATGGATTAAGGCGCACGGGTAAAACGACGCTCATACGCCAGGTTATAGCCGAAATGAATGAAGAAGATTTTTCAAAAACGGCATTTATTCAAGTCAGTGCGGGAATCGGTTTAAGCGATATAAATCAGGACTTGAAATACCTGATGAACGACGAATACAAGTATGTGTTTATCGACGAAGTAACGCTCATCGAAGATTTTATCGAAGGCGCTGCGCTTTTTTCGGATATATTTGCCGCTTGCGGAATGAAAATCGTGTTATCGGGTACGGATTCGCTCGGATTTTTCTTTTCAGAAGACGAGCAGTTATACGACCGTTGCATTTTTCTTCATACCACGTTTATTCCGTACAGAGAGTTTGAAGAGGTTCTTGGAATAAAGGGGATCGACGAGTATATTTGCTACGGCGGAACAATGAGCCTCGGCGGCGTTCATTATAACGAAAAATCCACGTTCGCAAACAAGAAAAGCGTTGACGAATACGTCGATAGTGCAATAGCCAAAAATATTCAGCATTCTCTTAAATGTTATCAATACGGCGGGCATTTTCGCGCGCTCTATGATCTGTATGAGAAAAACGAGCTGACGAGCGCGATAAACCGCGTTGTGGAAGACGTCAACCATCGTTTCACTTTAGACGTTCTGACGAAAGATTTTATGTCGCACGATTTGGGCGTTTCGGCAAAGAATTTGCGAAACGACAGGCAGAATCAAAACGATATTCTTGATAGAATCGACAAAGAAGAATTTACTAAGCGGCTTAAGAATCTGCTCGAAATCAGAAATAAAGAAGAACAAATCGTAACGATTTCGGAAGATCATAGAAGAGAAATAAAAGAGTATCTCGACGCTTTGGATTTAACGGTTGATATCGACATTCAGACGTTGCCTGTCGGTCGTGAAAAGAACTACAAAACCGTTTTTACTCAACCGGGAATGAGATATTCGCAAGCAAAAGAACTCGTGCAATCGTTGCTTGAAGACGGGGAGTTTCAGGAGCTTTCAATAGATGAAAGAAATGCGGTTATCGAACGGATTTTAAGCGATATAAAGGGTAGAATGATGGAAGACATCGTGTTGCTCGAAACAAAGATTGCGAATCCGAAAAAGCAAGTTTTTCAGCTTCAGTTTGCCGTCGGCGAATTCGATATGGTTGTTGCGGATAATGCGAATGCGACTTGTGAAATTTACGAAGTAAAGCACAGCAAGGAACAAGCGAAAGAGCAATTCAGGCATTTGATTGACGAAGAAAAACTGAAAAACACGGAATTCAGATACGGGAAAATCACGAAGAGAACGGTCATCTATCGCGGAGAAAATGCAACTTTGAAAAACGGAATCGAATACAGAAACGTAGAAGATTATTTGAAATCTCTTCTTTGAAATCGCGAAGTGCGTGGTTCGAAAACGGAACGGAAAAAGCGAGAAAACTGAAAAAAGAAAATTCAAAACGGCTGATAAAATCAGCTATTTTGGGCAACGCAGACACGGATGATGTCGAATTTGTCTCGACGAAAAAGAGACGAATTCGGCATTTTTCTTACTTTTTTTAAGGGTGAATAGGGGTGAATTACCTATTTTACCCCGAAAATGACCGAGTTAGAGTGTCTCGATTTGCCGAGACATTAACGACAAACCACCTATGTAGGTATTAAGTTTTTATTTTTGTTACATAAAGCACCTCCGATTGGTATCCGCAGACAAAAAAATCCGCGCGATTTCGTTTGCCTTTATAGGCTCGTTCTTCGCACGGATTATAATCCGGATTATTTAATTTTTAGTCGATTTTATCTGAAAAATCGTATCACAATAAAACCCACGCCGAAATCTCTCTTTTTTAACGATTTCAACGCCCGTCGCGGAATTGCTACATACAACTGCAATTTTATGGTAAACGACGGTAATTCTTCCATTCTCTCCACAAAGGAAAGAACTTTTCGGGCAACATCTTCACGCCCGACAACGTCTTTTCTTACGGCGTGATACCTTGACCTTATATCAATCCTATTGTAGTATAACATACGAACATTTGTTCGTCAAGTACTTTTGCTTATTTTTCTTAAATATGCTTTTATTACTAAATCGACAATAATTTTAACATATGGCACAAAAGGGACAATATAAGAGACATTTTATCTTGACATTTGTCCCTGATTTTGATATACTATTGTTGAAATCATAGAGAGGAGGTTTGAGATGATAAATTTCGGACACGAAACGGAAGAGCTTGAATTTAAGAAAAGTACAAGTGAAATGCACGATGCAATGAAAGACATTGTTGCAATATTAAACAAGCACGAAAAAGGTATTTTATATTTCGGTGTTGCGCCAAACGGTGACGTAAAAGGCTTGCAGGTTGTTGAATCGACTTTGCGCGATGTTTCGAGAGTAATTTTTGAAAGTATAAAACCGCAAATTTATCCGCAGATTCAGAAAGTTACTATTGACGGGTGTGATATAATCGAAGTGAAATTCAGCGGGCGAAATAAACCATATTCGGCTTACGGGAAGTATTATATCAGAGTTGCCGACGAAAGTCGCGAATTGACGCCTGCCGAACTTAAAGAAATGATGGTTGCAAGTGAGTATTCCGAGCGCTGGGAACAATTTGAAACTCCTTACACGATTAAGGATATTGACGAGTCGGCTTTGAAAGATTTTTATAACCGCGCCATCGCTTGCGGAAGATTGCCCGACGACGGATACGATGCAGGAACGTTGCTTAATAAACTCGGTTTATTGAAAAACGGCAATTTGAATAATGCGGGATACGTTCTCTTTGGAAATAACGGTCCTGTTACACTTAAAATGGCAGTGTTTGCAAGTGATGAGAAGCTGACCTTTTTGGATATAAACCGAACCGAAGATAATATTTTTAGATTAGTCGATATAGCACTTACCTATATCAAAAAGAATATTCGCTGGCGTGCAGAAATCGGGAATGTTACGAGGGAAGAGGTACCCGAAATACCGCTCAAAGCATTGCGCGAAATTGTAATAAACAGTTTTGCACACGCAGAGTACGGAACGGGTTCTCAACACGAAATTGATATTCATCCAGGTAAAGTCGTAATATATAACCCCGGAACGTTTCCTTCTGAATTTTCTCCCGAAGATTTTGCGACGAAAAACTTATCTTCGATTATACGAAACGAGTTGATTGCAAAAGTGCTGTATCTCTGCCACGATATTGAATCTTTCGGCAGCGGGTTTAAGCGTGTTTATACTCTTTGTAACGCCGAAAACGTTTCTTGTTCTTATGAGAAAACCCCGATAGGTTTCTCGTTTATCTTTTTGAGAAATGACCCTAATGCGCTAAAAAACGTCCCTGAACCGAACCAAACTGTCCCTGTTGTTTTGTCCAAAACAGAAAAAGCGGTTTATCAGCTATTGAAATTGCAACCGAATCTGACGCGTGAAGAACTCTCAATGGAAATTTCTAAAACCGTCAAAACGGTTCAGCGCGCTCTTGACGGATTGAAAAACAAAGGACTTATTGCTCGCGTTGGTAATACCCGTACGGGGTACTGGAAAATTTTACAACAATAAGAAAAAGGAGTTTACTATGGCTTCAGACATAAAAAAATCTAAGGCACCAAAGAAAGAAAAAGAAGTTACGCTGGAACAGGTATTATGGAATTGTCGAGTTGCTCTGCGTGGTTTTGGTAGTTTTGAAAAGAATAGGGATTCCGTTATCGGCTTGGCATTTCTTAAATTTGCCGGGGATAAGTTTGAAAAACGTCGAAAAGAAATAATTGCAGAATACGGAGATATTCCCGTATTTTTGGAAAAACCTGCATTTTACAACTCACAAAACGTTTACTATCTGCCTGATCATTGCAGATGGTCTTTTATCGTAAAAAATGCCGGAGATAACGATATTGCGGTTAAACTTGATACGGCGATGAAAGATATCGAGGATGCTAATCCTCCGCTTAAAGGCACTCTCCCGCAAAATAACTACGCTTCTTTGGGCGCGGATAAAAACGCAATAAAATCGTTGATTGACGAAATAAACAAGTTGGATGAAAGCCGTTTCCACGAAGAAGACTTGATAGGGCGTGTTTACGAATACTTTTTGCAAAACTTCGCGGCATCGGCATCAAAGGAAGATGGCGAATTTTACACGCCTGCGTGCTGCGTAAAATTGATCTCGGAGCTTATTGAACCTTATGACGGAATTGTTTACGACCCTTGTTGTGGTTCCGGAGGAATGTTTGTTCAATCAATGAAATTTGTTGACCAGCATAAAGGCAATCGCAAAAAAGTGTCTGTTGTCGGGCAAGAATCTAATCCTGATACCTGGCGTCTTGCAAAAATGAACTTGGCTATTCGCGGAATCTCGTGCGACTTGGGCGAAAAGAATGCTTCGACGTTCACCGACGACCAACATAAGGACACTATCGTCCAATACATAATGGCAAACCCGCCGTTTAACCTTAAAAATTGGCGTGGGGAAGACGAGCTTGTAAACGATCCTCGCTTCAAACCATATAAACCGGCAATGCCGCCCGTTGCAAATGCAAACTATGCTTGGATTTTGCATATGCTTTCTAAACTTGACGTTGAAAGAGGTATAGCAGGATTTTTGCTTGCTAACGGAGCATTGAATGCCGGTTCAGGCGGCGATGACGAAGATGACGCAGGTGGAGCGGCTCAATATCAAATACGCAAAAAACTACTTGAAAACGATAAAATCGAAGCAATTATCGTTTTGCCGAGAGATATGTTCTACACTACAGATATTTCCGTTACGCTGTGGATAATGAACAACAACAAAAAAGCTCGTATGCTCAATGGCAGACAGCTTCGCGACAGGACGGGGGAAGTCCTTTTTGTAGACCTTCGCCGTTGGGATGAAAATACGGAAGAATACGTTATTGATAAGGGTAAAAAGAAAAAGAAAACCGTGCTTACGGATAGCCAGATCGCGGCAGTTAAAAAGATATACAACGATTGGCAATCGGTTGAAACGGTTGATTCTTCAACATACGCCGTACCTGAGTTGTATCGTTCGGTGAAAATAGACGAAATCGGTAAAAAGAATTACTGCCTTGCTCCGAGTAAATATATTGAATTTATCGACCACGATTTGGATATAGATTTTAATTCCGAAATAGCGCGTATTCAATCGGAAATGAGAAATTTGATGGAGCAAGAACAACAATCGCAAAAAATGCTTGTTGATGCTTTTGAGGGGATAGGCTATGGCATTAAAAAAGGTTAAGTTAGGCGATTTGCTTGAACTTTGTGATGAACGTAATTCTGATTTAAAATATGATTTATCTGATGTTATAGACGCTTACAACAAATTCGGCAAGGCAAAAGGAAAGCGACCGATACCAGTCATCCATAAACCGGGTAATGAAAATAAACATTTACACAAATACCGCGACGTCCCTTTTTCTTTGCTCGATTTTCTATAAACAACTTAAATTCGGACACTCTCAACAAAAATTCGGTCTTGACAGAGCGGTATTCCTCTGTTATAATACAACAGTCGAAAGGCCGAACCGCGCGGACAAATTTTAAAAATCGGCGCGGCAGAGTTTTATAGGAAAACAAAAGGGGAAAAGCAGAATGCAAACGAACAAAAGCATAGCCGTGGTAGGCTCGGGGTGGCGGGCCTTCACCTGGTTCAACATAATAAACGTAATGTCGGGCGTAACTTTAAAAACAGTGGTTTGCCGCAACGCCGAAAAAGCCGAGCAAATAAGAAAAATGTACCCGCACGCGCGCGTGGTAGCCGATATAGAGCAAATAGAAAGCGCCGACCACGTTCTGCTTTGCGTAAACAAGGCGAGCAACGTGAGCGTTGCAGAAAGTTTGCTTGCGCGCGGCTACTCGGTATTTTGCGAAACTCCCGCGGGTTTTACCGTAAGCGAGCGCGAAAAGTTAAAACAATACGTAGGCAAAGAATTTCAAATAACCGAGCAATACCCGCTGCGCCCGCGCTACATAGCAATTAAAAAACTTGCGGAAAAGGGGTATTTCGGCAAGGTTCACACGGTAGAGGTTTCGTGTTGTCATTCATACCACGCGGCGGCGCTTATCCGCGCGTTTTTGCAAACGCAAAAAAAATTGCCCGAAACAACTAAAACGTTAGTAAACGACGAATACTACGAAAGCAACGGCAGAAACGGCAAAAAGCTGCCCGAGCTTAAAGCTCACCAAAGAGTAATGGAGTTGCTCGATTTCGGCGACCGCCGCGCGATTTACGATTTTTCGCACGCGCAGTATTTTTCGCTTATAAGAAGCGAGCGTTTTGCGGTTAAAGGCACGGCGGGCGAGATTTTCGGCGATAAAGGTTACAGATTGAAAGGAGAAAGCGAAATTCCTTTCGAGCTTATGCCTATATACAGCGGAACCGATTGCAGCCTGCATGTGCCCGAGCTTGACAAAATAGTTTGCGACGGCGAGGTGTTGTTCGAAAATCCGTTTACGGACTGCCGTTTTAGCGAAGAAGAAATAGCGATGGCTTTGTGGCTTAAACTTGCAACCGAACTTTACGACAAAGGCGAAGCGCTTTACCCCGCGTGCGATGGCGCAATCGATGCTACGCTCGCAGCCGAAATTGAAAATATTTAATTACCGCCCCCGAGAAAGCGTTTAAATAGAAAGTATTCAACTTCCCGAAACGTTCGGTTTTTAAAGTTTTCGGCGGGGAGTGCCGTTCGGTCGGGTTTTTATCGGGCGATACGGTAGCGGGTACTATTTTTTATGCAGAAATAGCAAAAAATTTTGTCTTGTAAACGCACCGCTTGCGTGATATAATATGCTCGAGAAAAGGTCGAAGTGTCGCTTTTGCCTGCGCGGCGATAAACGCTGAAAAAACGCTTAAAAACGCCGTATAAACCGCTTGATAAAAACAAGCGCGGCGATTGATGAGCAAGAACTAAAAGCAAAAACGCAAAGCAAAAAAGCGAAAAAATTCGGCTGAAAAACCAGGAGGGAATATGATAAAAAGGCAATCATCAAGGGCGATAGTCATAATAGCGCTCGTCTGTGCGTTGCTGGTATCTTCCGCGCTGTTCATAAGCGGTTGCGGCGGAAACAACAGCGACAACAGTTACACGATAGTTTACGATTCTCAAGGCGGCGCCGCGGTTAAAAACGGCACTTATACCGAGGGCAGCAGCAACAAATTTTATTTGCCCACTCCCAGCATCGGAAGCGACCCGAAAATGTACGGTTATTCGTTCACGGGTTGGTTCTACGACGCGGAATGCACTAAAAAAGCGACCACTGAAATAGACATGTCTTATGCGAAAAACGGCACCATAACGCTTTATGCGGGTTGGAGCAATTTGCATAAAATTTACTTTGATGCAAGAACGGCGGAAACCATAGAGCCTCTCGAATACGCATACGGCACCACAATCAACGCAGCCGATTTGCCTGTTCCGGAAGACAGAGTGGTAGGCACCGCCACCTGTAAATTCCTTTACTGGGCGTTTTTAAATACCAACGAAGAGGTTAGCGAAACGTTCACTATGGACGCGGTAGATATTTATTTGTTCGCCGTTTACGATACGGGCGTTAACACTCGTTTCGAACTCACCGACGACGGATATTATATCCCCACCTCGACCGACGGCAAAGTAACTCAAACCCGTTTCAGCGACTATACGCTTAACGACGGCGAGATTTACTCGGTAGATATGACGCTTCCAGCCGACTGGTCGACTTACACCGACGACTGCGGTCCCGTATTCTCGGCTACGGCGTTCGATGAAAAAGGCACCACGTTTATAGGCGCGCCTTACGTAACCATGTTTATTTCGGCGCCCACCAAAGCGAACGGCGCTATAGAATTCTGGGGCGACGTAGATACCCCGAACGGCTCGGTAGACGCGCAGCTTATAGCTCGTTACAGATTAGGCGGCGACCTTTTGAAAGACACGCCTTACGAAAAGAAAATGCTCGCTTATCAGGAAAGCGACGAAGAAGCTACGTTCACACTTACTTACAGAAGAGTTGAACGCACTGTAGAGGGCGTTACCAAGATAAGCTATTATATAGGTATTGACGGAATAGAATACATTTGTCTGACCACTGGCGAGGTGGCCGTTCGTTACAGCGAAATAAGCAACGCGGCGAACGCGTTCTCTACCAAGCACACCGGCAACATAGTAGGTTTGCGCGCTAAAACCAAAGGCGTTAAATACAGCAACATCACCGTTAAAAAGGCAAGCGAATTAAACGTTAAGTTCTATGCAGAAAACGGCGGCGAAGCAATCGAAAGCAAATCTTTCGGATACGGCAAAGCGATGGGTACTCTTCCCGTTGCCACCCGCGAGGGCTTCGATTTTGCAGGCTGGTATTACACCGATTATATAACCGGCGCTAAAAAAGAACTTACAGCCGAAACCATCGCTTCCGCCGATATGTTTAATATCGAAGCGGTTGCTCAATGGAGAAAGACGGGCGCCAAACCCTACACGGTTAAATTCAACACCGGCATAGATGGTTATGAAGTAGACGACGTAACCGGTTGGTACGAGGGTAACGAAATCAAGCTTCCCGAACTTGCCTACACCATGATGGAATTCGACGGCAACTGGTATTACGAAGCCGAATGCCTGAACGTTGTTGACTTCGATAATATCGATACCGAAAAGGCAGGCATTACCGGCGCGGATACCGACGAACCCGTGCTTACCATATATGCGAAAGTTTCTAAAAAGCAATTCCTCGAGGGCGAGGGAACCGAAGAAAATCCGTTCCTCGTTAAAACCGAGGCAGACCTTACCAAACTTGCCGAATTTGTAAACGCGGGCGAAACTCTTGCGGGTTACTACATTAAACTTGAAAACGACATCGCTTTAAGCGGCGCATTCACTCAAATAGGTAGCAGGACCAAAGCGTTCTCGGGTGTGTTCGACGGCAACGGCAAAACCATAAGCAATATGACGCTCGAGGGCAACGATTACCTCGGTATGTTCGCTATTTTGAAAGGCGCAACCGTTAAAAACCTTACCATAGAGGGAACCGTTGTAGGCACAAGAGGCGTTAACGGCTTGCTCACAGGTCAGTTGCAGGGCGGCACTCTCGTTGAAAACGTAACCGTTAAAGGTTCGGTAAGCGGCGGCGGCTCGGACGTAGGCGGCATAGCCGGCGATACCGTTAAAAACGGCGAGGGCAACGTTGTTGTTAAAAACTGCGTAAACTATGCCGAAATAACCGTTACCATGGCTAAACCAGGTGACGTAGGCGCAGCGGGTGGTATAATCGGAGCGACTCAGGCGGGTTTTGAAACGCTGGTAATAAATTGCTTCAACCGCGGCAAAGTATCCACTACCTCCACTTTCGGCGGCGGCATAATAGGTCTTTTAAGAGTAGTAAGCGGCAACACGAACTATAAAGTTTCGGGCTGCTACAACTACGGAGATATAAGCGGCGCCATTCAGGTCGGCGGTATAGTCGGCGGCAGCCGTGACAGAATTGAAAACAGCTACACTCTTTCTACCGCTAAAATAAACGGCTCTGCCGCTATCGACCTCATTCTCGACGGTAAAGCCACCACCTATATCGGCGCTATTGTAGGCAGACTTGAAACCTCTGCCGCAATTAGAACCGCAGGCGGACTTTGCGACGCAGACGGCAACCCCATAACCGTAAAAATCACCGCGGTGCTCGACACCGACGGCGGAACATTGCCCGAGGGCGTTACTTCTCCCGCGGAGATAATTGCCGAAACGGCAGTGCTCGGTCAGTTGCCCGTTCCCGTTAAAGAGGGTTACAGATTTGTTCGTTGGGAACTCAAAGTGGTTTCGGGCGAGGGCGATGACCAAACAATTTCTTACGTGGCCGTTACCGAATCCACCGTATTCCAAGGTCCCGCTCACACCGTTGAGCTTGTGGCGAGATACGTTGAACAAGTGACTATAACCGTTAACGCCGACGGTGGCGAATATGACGGCGAAACCACCATAACGCTCGATAAAGGCGGAAAACTTGCCGCCGACGCGTTGGGCGTTCCCACCAAAGAGGGTTACACTTTCCTCGGTTGGTTCAACGGCGATACCCGCGTTGCCGCGGACGACGTTTACGAAGCCAACGTTGAAATTAAAGCTCACTGGGAAAAACAGGCGCAGAAATCCAACATTAAATTCAACTCCGACGGCGCTTTGGTTGACAGCAAAGAACTTACCGTAGGCGAAGAAATAGGCACTCTTCCCGTTCCTCCCGCAAAAGCGGGCTACCGTTTCGACGGTTGGTACGACGTTGACGACAACAAAATAACCGAAACCAGCACTTTCGAAGCATCAGTTGTAGATCTCAACGCTAAATGGGTGCTTCAAACCGTAATAACCTTTACCACAGAGGGCGGAACCATCAACGGCGAAGCCACTAAATCGATTGACGCAGGCACCGCTATAGGAACCTTGCCCACCGCTACCATAGATGTAGCAGGCGAAGCGTTCGGCGGCTGGCTTACCGCAGACGGCAAACTCGTTGACGAGAATACCGTTTTCGCTGCCGACGTAACCGCTATAACCATTACCGCAAGCTTCGGTTGGGACGGCGAAACCGTAAGCGAATCGCTTTCGGGCGAGGGCACCGAAGAGGCTCCTTACCTTATAAGCAGCGGCGCCGACCTCGCTTACCTTGCTTCAAGCGTAAACGGCGGCAACAATTACAGCGGCAAATATATATCTCTTACCAAAAATGTCAACATGAACTTTAAGGCTTGGACTTCTATCGGCAAAACCTCCGATAAAGTGTTCTCGGGTATATTCGACGGTAAGAATTTCGCTATTGAAAACGTTACCGACGCGTTTATAGAATACGCTGCAGGCGCTACCGTTAAAAATCTTACTTTAAGCGTTAAAATTCAAAAGACCACGATTGTAGGCGGACTTATCAGTATAACGAAAGATACCGCTTGCACGGTTGAAAACGTAACCGTGAAAGGTTGCGTAAGCGGCTCTGTGGCGAACGTCGCGGGCGTTGTAGGAAACGCACAAGGCGCAACTACAATTAGAAACTGCAAGAACTATGCAGATATTACCAGCACCTTGGGTTCCGGTCTTGCGTTTGCGGGCGGAATACTCGGTTCGAGCGCAAGCACTATCGTAATAGATTCGTGCGAAAACTACGGCACCATAACCGCGAAAGGCGCTATGGTAGGCGGTATAGCGGGCCTTCCCAGAAAAGCGGCTAACTCTTACGTAACCGGTTGCAAAAACTTCGGTAACGTTACGGGTTCGGCTCAGGTGGGCGGCATCGCCGGCGCAAGCAGGGTAAAAGTGGAAAACAGTTACTGTCTCGAAACTGCGCTTATCAACGGTAAAGAAGCAAAAACGCTTACCCTTTACGGAATTAAAACCTCGGTAGGCGGCTCGGTTCGAACCGCTTCCATCGTAGGACAGATTGACGATAAAGCGGGCAACTCCGACTGCGGCGAGCTTGTTAACTGTGGACTTTGCAACGCGAACGGCGAAGCTATAACCGATGAACAGCAATAACAATTAAATAAAAAAGGCAAAGTCGCCGAAAGTTGGGTTAATCGGCTTATACGGCGACTTTTGCAAAAATTTTATATAACTAAACAATAAACGGGGGAACTAAATGAAAAACAAATTTCATAAAAAACGAATAGTCGGGCTTGCTGCGGCTATGCTTTGCTGCAGCATGATTTTATTCGGTTGCGGCGTCGGTAACAACAATACGCCCAAACGGCAATACGACCCGTCTACCCGCGTTCCCACCGACAACGGCGAGCAGGTTTTCACAATAGACCAAGACTACGCGCGTTATAACAACTATATTGAACTTTACGACGGCGACGGCGATATTTACGATATAGGCGACCCGTACGTGTTCAGGTTTAACGGCAAATACTACTTATATACCTCGCTTAACGGCAATAAAAAATATTCGGGCAAAATTCCTTGCTGGGAATCGGACAATATGGTCGACTGGAAATGGAGCGGCTGGGCATACGACCCCAACAGTACCTCGCAGTCGTCCGAAACATACATAGCGTTCGCGCCCGAAATCGTTTATTACAAAGGCTGGTTTTATATGTGCGAATCCCGCCGCGGACAAGGGCATTACTTTTTCAGAAGCGCTACGCCCAACGGTCCGTTTGCCCTTATTTCCGATAATTTGGGTATGGGCATCGACGGTTCGTTTTATCTTCACGACGACGGGCAACTTTATTTCGTAAGCGCGAACGACGCTCTTTCCTGTCTTACCTATTACACCATAGATTTCCCCGAAGACGCTTCGGGTAATCCGCAGGTGAATGTAGGCAAAGCGCAGAAAATAGAAAACGCAAGCTTAAACGGTTGGACGGAGGGACCCGGGTATTTTAAGCGCAACGGCTTTACCTACCTTACTTACACCGGAAACCACGTTGATAGTGCAGGTTATAAAGTGGCTTATTCCTATTCTAAGAACAACTTCCCGTTTACCGAACTTTCTTCCAGATGGTATAACACCACTCTTATTTCAACCGGACTCGACAACGAAGCTCCTTTGGGCTATGCGAGCAAAAGCACGGTTAAACAGGTAAGCAACTATCGCGGTTTAGGGCATAGCAGTAACGTTATAGGTCCCGACCTCGACAGCGTTTACACCGCTTATCACAACGCCAACCGTATTAATTACGACAATACGGTGATATCCAGCACCAGAAAGTATAACTTAACCCGTTATTTCACAAACGGCTCTTACGTTCTTACCGACGGGCTCGGAAACTATTCCAAAATTAAACCCACCGGCGCAGATTATTCCGCAACAGGAGATAATTTAAGCGAAACTGCGAATTTTAAATTAAGCGCGACTCAAACCGAGGCTCTGTTCACCGTCGAAATAAACTTTACGCTTACAAACGGCAAAGGCACGGCGGTTGCGGGGGTCAAAGACGAAAGCAATTATTTCGAGGTTGCGGTTGACGGAACGTCGCTTACCTATTCGCAGACAGTAAACGGAAAATCGCAAAAAATAGATTCGGCAAAAGTTGCGGTTTCCACAAACGAAAACGCCGTTCACACCGTTAAAATAGTAAACGGCAGCCACAAAGCCCAGATTTATTACGACAATATGCTTGTAATAACTTCCGAAAAAATAATGAACGGCGGGCTTGTCGGCGTCGGAAGCGGAACAACGGCTACGTCGTTGCAGTTTAAAAACGACGCGTTCGGCACTTCCGATTTTGAAGCGGTTAAAGATTTAACCGGCAGTTTCGCGGCGACCTCTTATCTGAAAGGCGAAAACCGCGGTTACAGCATCGCCAACGCAAAAGTAAAACGCGACGGCGTTCGTCAAGGCGAAAAAGAAAGCACCGCGTATTCTTCCCAGAACGAAGCGTACGCTTTGGGGTTAAACGCCGAAGACTGGGTAAAATATCTTGTGGACGCTCCCGAAACCGACGACTATTCGTTAAGCCTTACGGTAGGCAAGTCGAGCAAGGGTTGCGTTTTCGAAATTATTATCGATAATCAAACCATAATAAAAAGCGAAATTCCCGAAGATCTCGAGTTTGGCACTCAATCTTACGTAAACGTAAACACGGGCTCGTTCCACGTTGGAAAAGGCGTGCATTCGCTAAAAATAAGGGTGTTTGACGGCACGCTTGACGTTTTAAACTTATCCACAAGCAAAAACGCGACCGCGCTCGGACAGGTAACCGATTCGCTTCGCGATAAAGACTCCTCCGTGTTCAGCCAGAAAGTAGGCACCAAAGCTTCTTTCTCGGCCGCAGGACTTATGACCAACACGAGCGACGACAGAACGCTTGTTCTTACCGGCAGCCGCGGAGTTTCAAACTATGAATTTTCGGTAAACGTAAAAATAATTTCGCAGGAAGCGCAGGGCGGTATATTGTTCAGAATGAACGATTTCTCGCACACCGACAATAAAACCACTTCGCTGGGGACCAACTACGACGGATATTATTTAAGCATAGGCAAATATCTCGTAAACCTTTTCAAACGTTCTTACGGCAGGGAAGACGTCAAGCTTGGCGGCAACAAACCGCAGGGTGGGCTGTCGTTCAATAACGGCGCGCAGATAAGGGTTACGGTTCGCTGCGAAAACACTAAAATTACAATTTATTTAAACGGCGAGGAGTTCTTGTCGTGCGTGGACGCCGAGTGCTACACAAGCGGTTACATCGCGCTTTACGTCGAAAAGAATTCGAGCTATCTGTTCTCGGACTACGAATATATAGAACTGTAATTTTAAGGTTGCTTTTTCAAAACAAACGAAAAACAACATGAAAAATAAAGAAATATTAAAGGAGTGAAAATATGAAGAAATTCAAATTAGCAAGCCTTGCTACGGCTCTCGTTTTATCGCTTTCGGTTTTTGCCGGTTGCGACGGAGTCGGCAATAAGGTAGACAACGACAAAGCCTGGAACTCGCTCAACAGCGGCGAAATCATTCAGCTTGTTTTTGCGGGTCGCGACGTAGACACCGAAAAAGCTAACTATCAGGCGTTCGTTGACGAATTCAATAAAACTCACGAAAACATCGTTATAGAACTTAAATGGTGGAGCGACGGCACCGCTTACAACGCGGCGCTCGACGGAATGGGCAAAAACCTGCCCGACGTATTTATGCTTAACGACATAATGTTCTCGTCTTACGCATACAGCGGCAAACTCGCCAACATTCGCGACCATATAGACGAAAGCGTTATGGACGATATGTATGAATCCGCCTGCAACGAATATTATTTCGACCACACCATCAACAAAATAGGCAAAACCGACAAAGCCGCGCTTTACGGCTTGCCCAAAGATAACGGTCCTTACGCGCTCGCTATAAACGAAGCTCGCCTTAAAGAGCTTATAGCCGCTTACAACGCGAAAACCACTAACGACGCCGATAAAATAGACGAAGCCGCGGTGTTAAGCACCACCGAGCCTATGTCTTTCAGTTATTTCAAAGAGCTTGGCAAAAAGCTTAAAACCGTTCTTGGCACCGACGAATACGTTCTTTCGGGGTACGACATCGAAAGCACGGTTTATTCCAACAACGCCAACTATTTCACCGACGACAGCGGCGCGGTAGCTAATATCGATTCCGATAACTTCGTGGGCGCTATTCAGTTCATACAAGACCTTTACAAAGAGGGCATACTTCCTCCCGCGGGCGCCGTTTCTTCGGCTGAAACCTTGTTCACCTCGGGCAAAGCGTTGTTCTATTACGGCGCGGTAGGTCCCTGGAAGACCAAAGACTACTGGAAGAGCTGCTCGTTCGACTGGAACATTCTTCCCGTGCTTTGCGGCGACGCCGAGGGTTCGGTTTCCACCGCTTGCGTGGGCAGCATGGTTTACTCAATTTCCAACAACTGCGCGTATAAAGACGCCGCTCTGGAAGTAGTTAAATATTTCTCTACCGACGTAACCGCTCAAAGAACGCAATATAAACGCGGACAGTGCATACCTAACCTTAAAAGCCTTGCCAACGAATACATAACCGATTCTCAAAGTCTTATTAAAAATCAGGCTAAAACGCAGGCTAACCGCGATAAAGCTTACCCCGAAAACCGCGGAGTATGGATTGACGTAGTAGACGGCGCAGGCACGCAGAAAACCGTGAACGGCGTTACTTATACCGATAAAATCACTGGCAAATACCGCGCGGCAAGCTACACGTTCGATAGTTTGTGGCAAACCGAACTCAACCAGTTTATGTCCGGTCAGAAAGGCAACTACGGCTCGTTCTGGCAGGCGGATAAGAGCGGCAAATGGGTAAACGTAAAAGAAGCGCTCACCGCTTATAAATCCACTATGCAAGGGCTTCTCGACGAGGGAAGAGATTTCATCGGCTAAACGAAAAGCATTAACAAAACACAATCAACAATCCGAATGCGCCGCTTTTTAGCGGCGCGCGATATTCGGGAGGACGCATAACAGATGAACGTAAACAAAACGGAAACTTCAATCGCGGTTCTTTCGGGTAAACCGCCCAAAAAAAAGAAAAGCACGCTTAAACGCAAAGAAAATTTAATCGCTCTTGCGTTTATATCCATAAAATATTTAGGGCTTATAGTTTTTACCGTGCTTCCGTTTATATTCGCTATTTTATACAGTTTTACCGACTATAACGCCCGAATCGAAACAGAGTCCTTTTTAAGCATAATGGGCGAAAAGTGGTGCGGTTTCGGCAATTACGTTAAACTGTTCGGAAAATCGGTTTATAACGAGGCGTTTATAAACGCGGTGCTGAACAACCTTATATTTATGTTAAGCGTGCCTTTGGGTATAATAATCGGGCTTGTGGTGGCGATTATGTTAAGCCGCGAAAACCTTATACGCGGTTCGCGCGTAATAAGAATGCTCATTTATATCCCCGTGGTTTCTTCCGCAGTGGCTATGAACATAATTTGGCGTTACATATTCGACAACCAGTACGGTATAATCAATCAGGTTACCGGCTGGAATATTCAATGGCTTACAGATTCACACTGGATTAAGGTCGCCATAATAATCAAGTCGGCATGGGGCTCGATAGGGCGCTCTATGATATTGTGCCTTGCCGCGCTTACAAACGTAGGGCGCGATTATTACGAAGCCGCCGAAATCGACGGTGCGGGCGAAGTAACCAAGTTTTTCAAAATAGCCATTCCGCTTATTTCGCCTACTTTGTTCTATCTGTTCTGCACCGGCTTTATAGGAAATTTGCAGGCATACGTCGATTCGCAGGTTTTCGCAAACGGACATCCCGGCGCACAAACCATAGTTTATTTCATATGGAACTACGGCATAAGCCGCAGCCGCTACGGAATAGCTTCCGCCGCTTCGGTCGTGCTCACCATAAGCATTATGATTATAACGTTGTTGCAGTTTAAAATTAGCGAAAAATGGGTTTATTCCGAATAAGGAGGGGGTTTTTATGACTGCGAATATCGAAAATAAGGCATATAATAAAAAGTCTCCCGCCGCGCCGAAAGCAGGAAGAATTATCGGGATTACCCTATGCTATATCTTTCTTATATTAATCTGTTTTACATGCGTTTTTCCGTTTCTATGGATGTTTTTATCAAGCCTTAAAACGGTTGAAGAAGCTGTAAACACTTTAACTCTTACGTTTTTCGCCAAAGCCCCGCAATGGCACAACTACGCCGTGGTTTTTGAAAAAATCGATATGTTCTGCGGATTTTTAAACACAATGGCAATCGAAGTGGCTACCATTCCGTTCTGCGTGTTTATGTCGGGCTTGTCGGCTTTCGCGTTTTCTAAAATGGATCTTAAGCATAAAAACGTTCACCTTATGGTGCAGTTAAGCGCGCTTATGATTCCTTACGCATGCGTGGTTCTGCCGCTTTATCGCGCTTACTACTCGCTTAACCTTACCGATACGCTTTGGCCGCTCATATTGCCGTCGCTGTTCGGCGGGGTTTCGATGATGTTCTTCTTCGTGCAGTTTCAGCGTTCCATTCCGGACGCCGTTTTCGAAGCCGCAAAAGTGGACGGCGCAGGGTATTTGAGGCAATACGTAAGCTTTATGCTTCCCATGATGGGGCCCGCCGTGGCGGCTCAGGTTATATTTATGTTCGTGGGCAACTGGAACGACTTCTTCGCTCCGTCGCTGTATCTTACCGTAGAAAAGGTTATGACTTTGCAGCTTATGCTTAAATCGCTTTCCGATTCGAAAGTAGATTTGCCCGTATCGTTTGCGGGCGCGGTTATAGCAAGCATTCCGCTTTACGTAATTTACATAATCTTCCAGCGCTACTTCATAGAGGGCATGGCTATTTCCGCCGTTAAAGGCTAATATAAAAAATTCTAAAAGTCGGGCTATAAGTTCGTAATCGGAGCTTTCGGCTCGGCTTTTAAAAACACAAGGTGACAATATGCAACACGCAGCGTGTTATAAAAAAGGGTATCCTCGTCCGCGGTTCGTGCGCGAAAGTTACGTTTGCTTAAACGGCGAATGGAATTTTATGCTTGACGACGAAAACGTTGGCGAAAAGCATAAATATTATAACGATTTTTCGGGCTTTGAAAAGTCGGTAAAAATCAACGTGCCGTTTGCCTATCAGTCGGAAGCGAGCGGCGTGGATGACAAAACCGACCACTCGTATATGTGGTATTCGCGCAGGTTCGATTACTCTCTTGCACGCGGTAAACGCCTTATAATAAATTTCGACGGCGCCGATTACCTTGCCAAAGTGTGGCTTAACGGCGTGTTTATAGGCAGCCATACCGGCGGATATGCGCGTTTTTCTTTCGATATTACTAATTATTTGAAACGCGGCGAAAACCTTTTGGTCGTAAAGTGCGAAGACGAGTTTTCTCCGGTTATGCCCCGCGGCAAACAGCGCTATGTAGAAAAAAATATTTCTTGTTTTTACACCCCGACTTCGGGCATATGGAAAACCGTCTGGCTGGAAGAAACCGCCGACGTTTACTTTAAAAACGTTATTTCTTCCTGCGAATATGAAAACTGCCGCGCAAATTTCGAATTTTACCTTAACAAATTCGTAAAAGGCACTTCGCTGCAAATAGAGGCGAGCTATCAGGGTGAAAAAGTATCTTGCACAGAAACCGAAATTTTTGCCGATTACGGGCGTGCCACCGTCGACCTTACGCTTTTTAACAAAGTTCTGGTTATGAAGCCGTGGAGCATAGGTCGCCCCGAACAGTTTTTCGATTTGCAATTCACGCTTAAAGTGAACGGCAAAGCGGTTGACAAAGCGGGGTCGTATACCGCGCTTGTAGATTACAGAACCAAAAACGACGGAATAGAGGTCAACTATCTGCCGTGTTATTATTTCAGAATGGTGCTTGACCAAGGGTATTTCCCGCGAGGCGGAATGACTGCCGAAAGCGACGAAGAGCTTTTGAACGACGTTCTGCTTATAAAGCAAGCGGGCTTCAACGGCGTAAGGCTTCACCAAAAAATAGAAGACGAGCGGTTTTATTATTTCTGCGATATGGTCGGCTTGTTCTTCTGGCTGGAAATGCCCGCGGCATACGATTTCACGTCGGCTGCGGCGGCTGAACTTTCAAGGCAGTGGAGCGAGATAGTTCTTCAACACAAAGGTTATTTGTCGCTTATGGCATACGTGCCTGTAAACGAAAGCTGGGGCGTATTGCAAACCAGCGAAAATATAGCCATGCAGAATTTTACCGCGGGGCTTTACAGACTTACAAAAGCGCTCGACTTAACCCGCCCGGTTATATCCAACGACGGTTGGGAACACACCGAAAGCGACATTGTAACCCTGCATAACTACGCGCAGACGGGCAAAGAAATAGTTGAAGCTTACGGCGATATGCAGGCGTTTTTAAACGGCGATTTTGTAAAAGACAGGCATTCGCGCGCGGCTTTCGCAAACGGTTATAAATACGGCGGACAGCCGATTATAATAAGCGAATACGGCGGAGTTTCTTTTATTAAAGACAGTTCCGACGGCTGGGGTTACGGCAACGCCGCGAAGAGCGAAGAAGAGTTTATAAACAGGCTGTACGAGCTTACCCGTGCGATAGAAAGCGTTAATTGCCAAGGGTATTGCCTTACGCAGTTTACCGACGTAATGCAGGAAAAGAACGGGCTTTTCACCGAAGACAGAAAGCCCAAAGCCGACATAGCCAAACTGCGGCTTATAAACGGAATTAAATAACCGTTCGGACAATGAAAAACAAATTTTGGGTAAAAATGTCGGCTTTAACATTATCGGCTGCTGTTGTTGCGGGATGCGGCGCGTTTACGGGGTGCAATAACTCCGACGGCGGCAATAAAATTCCCGAAATGCAGAAAATAGAAGATTTATCCGACGACCGCTACGTTAATTTATACGGCAGAAATTATTATAACGAAAATCTTGAGGGAACAACCTTTATAAACAGTGCCTCGGGGTTCGAATTTAAATTTCGCGGCACCGCGGTTTACGCCGATATTTGCGTTATAGGTTCGCGCGATTCTATGTGGTCGGTGTTTGTAGACGGCGAAACCGACAGCAACGCCCGCGTTTTAACGTTTAAAGAAACCCGCGGAATGTTTGCTAAAAAAACTTTGGTCGAGGGGCTGCCTAGCGACGAGCATACGCTTAAAATATTAAAGCGCACTATGTCGAGTGCCGACTATGCCGTTATAAAAAATCTTTCCTCCGACGGCGCGTTTTTGGGCGCGCCCGAGAAGCCGAAACTGCACATAGCCTTTTACGGCGATTCAATAACGTGCGGAAGCGGCGTTTTAAGGGAATACAAGCCCGCCGACAGCAAAATTCACACCGCCGAAACGCAAAACGCGTTGCAATCTTACGCGGCTTATTGCGCAAGCGAACTGGGCGCTTCGTTCGGCGTGTTCGGCAGGGGCGGAATTACTTTAAAATTCAGAAATCCCGCAACCGAGCGGTTCTCGGTTATTAACAACTACAAAAGTATGGCGGTCGATTTGTCGGTGGAAAACGGCGAATATCCCGAATACGATTTTTCCGATATGCCCGACGCCGTGGTTATTTATCTCGGAACCAACGACTATCTGCGCAGTTTAAGCAGCAACACAGGGTATTCTATTGCGGGAATGGAAGCCACCTACATAGAATTTGTAGATAAGCTTGTGGGCGCGTACTACGGGTTCGATATTCCCGTGGTTTTGTGCAGCGGGCTTATGGTCAGGTCGTCGGGGCTTGCGGGCAGCGTTAAAAGCGCGGCGCAAAAATTAAAAGCGAAATACCCGTATATCGAGGCAATCGATTTCGAAGCGGGCGTTACCGAAGCTACGGGCGGACACCCCGTGGTTGAAGACAGCGTTAAGGCGGGTTCGCAACTTGCCAAAACCTTAAAAACGCTTTTAGAAAATTCGGGCAGAATACTCGAATAAACGACTGATAGGCAGACTTTTTAATTTTTAATCGCACAAAAACAAACGCAAACGTTTAATCGCGTTGGCAAAAATAAAAAATACGGAAAAATATAAGGGCGTACGCTTTTTGCCTACGAAAGGAGAATTTTTTATGGAAGAAAAACTTGTTAAAGGGCAGTGGAGTAAAGAACGCGCCTGGCAATGGTATAACGAACAACCCTGGATTCGCGGGTATAACGGTTATCCGTCGAACTGCGTAAACCGCATAGCCATGTGGCAGGAATACGAACACGAAGAGGTTTTTAAGCAGATAGAATACGAATTTAATCTTGCCAAAGAAACCGGGTTTAACGCCGTGCGCGCCATTATTCAGTTCGAATGCTGGTATTATCAGCACGATTCTTTTATGAATAACCTCGAAGAATACTTTACGCTCGCCGACAAATACGGGCTTAAAGTAATGCTCACGCTCGGCAACGACTGCACTGTTCCCAAAGAAAAATTCAAACCCGTGGCGTTCGGCAAACAGAACGTGGACTGGGGCTATCACAGTGGAATAAAGGCGGGGCCGCACTCGGCTGGGCTTGTAGGTCCCGGGTATTGCCTGCTCGACGACCCCGAAATCGAGCCGAAATATTACGAAATGGTAGACGAACTCGCGGCGAAATATAGTCAAGACCCGCGTTTGCAAATTTGGGACGTATGGAACGAACCAGGCAACGGCAGGCGCGATAATTTAAGTTTGAAAGCGATGAAAAAGTTTTTCGAAATCATTCGCTCGCATAACCCCATCCAGCCGCTTACCGCCGATTGCTGGAGCTATACCGAAGATTTTATGCCCAAGCGCGAAATGGAAAAGATGGCGGTAGATCTTTCGGACGTAATAACCTTCCACTATTACGGTTCGTATGAAAATATGATTATCATCATAGAAAATCTTAAAAAATACGGGCGCCCGCTTATAAACAACGAATGGCTTAACCGTATTGCCGGCAACGACGTAAAAGAGCTGTTCCCGTTGTTCTATCTTGAAAAAATAGGTTCTTATCACTGGGGACTTATCGCGGGGTATTCGCAGACTTACGAGCCGTGGGGACATTATTTTGTGGACTATCTGAAAGAGGGTTCCACGCTCGACCTCACTAAATGGCAGCACGATATTTACCGCTTTAACGGTTTGCCTTACGACGTGAAAGAGATTAACACCATTAAACGTTTCTGCGTGCTGGCGGCGGCGAAAGAAGCCGAAAACAATAAAAAATGAAAAACAAATTTTTTGTAAAAATGTTGGCATTAACATTATCGGCTGTGGTTGTTGCGGGTTGCGGCGCGTTTGCGGGGTGCAACAATAACTCCGACGGCGGCAACAAAGTTCCCGAAACGCAGAAAATAGAAGATTTATTCGACGACCGTTACGTTAACTTGTACGGCAGGAATTATTATAACGAAAATTACGAGGGCACCACGTTTATAAACAGCGCCTCGGGGTTCGAACTTAAATTCTGCGGTACCGTGGTTTACGCTAATATTTGCGTTATAGGCTCGCGCAGTTCGATGTGGTCGGTGTTTGTCGACGGCGAAACCGACAGCAACGCCCGTGTTCTCACGTTTAAAGAAACCCGCGGACTGTTCGTGAAAAATACCTTGGTCGAGGGGCTTTCTGACGGAGAACACGTTGTGAAAGTTCTTAAAAGAACCCCCTCTAATTTCGACAGGATTATCGTAAGCGACCTTTCTTGCGACGGCGCGTTTATAGCCGCCCCCGAAAAGCCCGCTTTGAATATTGAATTTTACGGCGATTCAATAACCTGCGGCGAGGGCGTTTTAAGGGAATATCAGCCCTCCGACAGCAGAGTTTACACCGCCGAAACGCAAAACGCGTTGCAGGCTTACACTGCTTATTGCGCAAGCGAACTGGGCGCTTCGTTCAGCGTGTTCGGCAGGGGCGGAATTACCTTAAAATTTAAAAACGCCGCCACTGAAGCGTTTTCGGTGCTCGATAATTACAAGAGCATGGCGGTCGATTTGTCGGTAGCGCAGGGCGAATGCCCCGAATACGATTTTGCCGTTGTTCCCGACGCCGTGGTTATTTACCTCGGCACCAACGATTATCTGCGCAGTTTGAAATACACAACAGGTTATTCGCTTTCGGGCATGCAGGCGGCTTTAATTGAGTTTGTAGATAAACTCGGCGCATATTACGGCACCGATATGCCCATTGTGTTGTGCAGCGGAATGATGGTGCATAACTCGGGGCTTGCGGGCGCGGTCAGCGGCGCGGCGCAGACGCTTAAACCTAAATATCCGTATATCGCGGCGTTGGATTTCGACGCGGGCGTTACCGAATCGGTTGGCGGACACCCCGTGGTTGAAGACAGCGTTAAGGCGGGCGCGCAACTTGCCCAAACTTTAAAAACGCTTTTCGAAAACTCGGGCAGACCGCTCGATTAATATGTTAATCTTTAAAAATCCGATAAAATTCATATAAATCAAACCCGCGAACGTTGTGATATGCACCCCAAAAGTTAGACACTTTTGGAGGTGCATATCACTATTGAGTGTATTTTTTATATTTTACGGTTCAGCTATTAAACCCCGCGCGGTGTGTTTATAGCCAAAAGGGCGTTACGAAAGTCGGATTGAAAAAAACGATTTTTAATTTAGCATGGGACGATATAGAAGCCGTTTATTGTATGCGGTTTATGTTTTTTCCTTTTTTTCTGTTGTTCGTTGACAAAAAGAGAAAAGCGCCTATGTTTGTTTACGACGCAAAAAAGCGCAGAAAAAAAGTTGAAGACGGCGGCAACGTTGTATCGATTGTGTTTATAGGGCAGTTGATAGAAATACAAAAATTATGCCCGATAAATATTCAAATGAGCAAAAAGGTCGAAAAACGCGTGACCGAAAAGCTGAAAAAACAAAACGTAAAATCGGAGGCATTTTTTCCTCAACCGCGCAACGAAATATTTATAAAATGCTGCAAAAAAGTTTCGCAGCAACAAATTCGCGCGTTTGAAAAGGCAATATGCGAACGCGTCGTGTGCTTGCCTATATATGAAAAGATGCTCGAAGAAGCCGAAATTCAAGGCTATTATTGCAAAGCCGAAGTGTTTAACGGCAGCTTAAAAAATAAGGAATACCGCTCGTATTTGGTTGTTAAAATAATAGATAAAAACGGCGAGTTGGTTCACGAAAACGGCATGGAAACAGGCGTTTTAATGTTTTATAAAACTTTATGTTATTCAACGTTATTTCACCGAGTTGTGGAAATACAGCTAAACAAAGATGGAAATTTTATTAAGGAATTAACCGATTTTACGGAAAAGTTAAAAAATCAAGTATGCAAGATTGGCGAATAATATAGTTAACGGCGGCTTTGCGGAATTTAAAGCGACTGAATTTGATTGCGGTTTTAACAATACTATTTGTATTATAAAGCGGCAAATTTTCGCCGACATATTTATTTTTCGCCTTGCAAAATTTTTAAAGTTATGGTAAAATAAACGTAATATAAAAAGCATTAGCCCAAAAGGGGATTAAACGTTATGGTTCACGTGCTTATAGAGGAAAACTATTCCTCGAACAACCGCATAAAAACTATATTCGACGGAATGAACTCGGTGTTAAAAAAGAAGCGCCTTTCTCTTGAAGTTTTCAAATCGCTCGACGAAATAAAAGACCGGCCGAGGGTGGTTATTTTAATATGCGCATCGCTCAAATGGACGATGGACGCGATAAAGGCGCTTAACGTGCGCGGCATTCACCCGCTTGTGTTCGGTTTTCAATACCTCGATACGATGTATCAATACAGCTGCATAAACCTTACTTACACAAAAACCACTTATTTGCTTACGGGGTATCTGCTTTCCGAAAACGCCGGCGAAACCGCGGTTATCGGCTATAATTCCGATAGTTTGCCCGACCGCCTTAAACTCGCGGGCGCGAAGCACGCAGCCGAACGTTACGGCGTTCCCGTGAAAGTGTTTAAAAACAACGGCGACATCATAGCCTGCATAAAAAATTTTGCCGAAAACTGCGAAAATGTTAAAAACGTGGTTTGTTTAAACGATCATTTCGCCATTATTATGCGCAACTGTTATCCCGAACTTTTGCAAAACAAGCGGGTTTGCAGTTGCATCGGAATGAAAATATCCGAATATATGGAATCGCCTTATCCAACGGGCATTACCAGTTATTACAAGGCGGGCGTGCAGATAGCCGAGCTTTATTTGTTTTTAATGCGGCTTGACGAAATTTGCTCCACCGCGTTGACTTTGGAAATGGATATAGTTCCGGGCAAGCGTTACAGCGGCGATTTCCCGCTAATCGATTCTTCTTATAGCCAAAGCAGCGTTGATTTTTACGGCGACAAAACGGTTGCCGAAGTAGAGCGGCTTAACCAAACGCTTTTAATGCTCGACGAAATAGACGAGCAAATTCTGCACGACATTATGGCGGGCGACAGCTATGAAACCATAGCCGACAACAGGCATTTGGCGCTTAACACCGTTAAATATCGCGTGCATGCAATGGTGAAAAACGCCGACGTTTCGGGCAGAAAAGACCTTATGGCGTTAATTGAAAAATACAATCTTATAATTTAAAACGCAAGGTTTTATCTCTTCGGTTGCGGCTCGCGTTCGGCGCACCTTGCAAAAAGCCATATTTCGGCATAAAATTTACTGAAATTATTGTCTTGCAAATTGCCTTTTCGTTCTGTATAATGTAGGTATAAAGAACGAAGAGGTGTTTTTTATGTCTGAAATAAAAAAGAAAAAAATTACCATACCCACATATAGAGTAGGCGAGCCTGAACCGCTGCCGTTATATTTTGAAAAACGTCCGTATCAGGGGGCAAGCGGGCGCATTTACCCCATTCCGTACGTTTCGTCGCTTTCCGACGATAAAAAGGATTACGACTACGACGGCTACGTTCTTGAAAACGAATACATACGCGCGGTTTTATTGCCCGAACTCGGGGGGAAAGTGCATTGCGCGCTCGATAAAACCAACGGGTACGACTTTATATATAACAACAAAGTTATAAAGCCCGCAATGGTAGGGCTTGCGGGACCTTGGGTTTCCGGCGGAATAGAGTTCAACTGGCCGCAACACCACCGCCCCACTACCTTTATGCCCGTCGAACACGCCGAGGGTAAATTGGACGGCAAAAAAGCCGTGTTTATGGGAGAGGTTGATTATTTTCATCAGATGAAAGGCAACGTCGCGCTTTCGGTAGACGAGGGCAGCAGCGTTCTCCGCGCGAAAATAACCGTATATAACCAAACTCCGGTAGCGCACCCGTTTATGTGGTGGGCTAACCTTGCGGTTGAAATCGACGACGATTACAGGGTAGTGTTCCCGCCCGATGTGGAATACGTGAACGACCACGACCGACGCGCCGTTCTGGAATGGCCTGTGGCGAAAGGCGTTTACCACACCGCGCGCCCCTACGATTACGGCAAAGGCACCGACATTCACGTATCTGGCGCGATAAAAGTTCCGTCTTCGTTTATGATTTCCAAAGGGCAGTCCGATATGGATTTTGTTTGCGGATACGATAAAAACAAAGAAAGCGGCGTGGTTACGGTTGCCAACCGCCACATTGCGCCCGGTAAAAAACTGTGGACGTGGGGCGCGGGCAAGTTCGGTGCGAAATGGTGCGAAAACCTTACCGACGACGGCTCGCGTTACGTAGAGCTTATGACCGGTTGCTATACCGACAACCAGCCCGATTTCACCTGGATTGCTCCTTACGAAACCAAAGAATTCGAGCAGGTTTGGTACCCCGTGCGCGATATAGGCGAGGTTAAGTGCGCTACCGAAAAGGGCGCATGCAATCTTGAAAAAACCGAAAAAGGCGCGTTCGTCGGGTTCTATTCGGTTAAAAAGCGCAACTGCGTTATAACCTTGCTTAACGGCGAAAACGTAATTGCCGAAAAGAAAGCCGAGGTTTCGCCTGCGGCTCCGTTTACCTGTGAAATTCCCTGCGATTGCGACGTAAAAGGCCTTACTTTAAAAATCTGCGACGAAAACGGCGAGCTTTTAATAGCTTACAAGCAACCCGTAAGAGGAACCAAAAAGCCCATTTCGCCCAGACTGCCCGCCAAAAAGCCTTGCGACATCGCTTCGCTGGAAGAACTTTATTTGAACGGCATTCATTTAAGACAATATAAACATTTTGAATATTGCCCCGAAGATTATTTCCTCGAGGGGTTGAAACGCGACCCGAAAGACATTCGTTGCAACAAAGCAATGGGCGATAAATGCCTTGAACGCGGCGAATACGACAAAGCAGAGGCTTATTACAACGCGGCTATCGAAAGGCTCACTTTGCGCAACGACAATCCTTACGACACCGAGCCTTATTACAAACGCGCGCTTTGCGAATTTTACAAGGGCGATTTGAGCGGCGCTTATAACGACGCATATCTTGCCGTGTGGAGCTATCCTTACCGCAGCGCGGGCTATTATCTGCTTGCTAAAATCGACGCACTTAACGGCAATAGAAAAGAAGCCGTAGAGTTTTTGAAACTTTCGCTTGAAACCCAAAGCAAAAACCTGTGGGCGCAGTATATTCTGGGAATTTTCGAGGGCGATAAAGATATAAACGAAAAAATCGAAGTAGCCGACCCGCTGTTCTTCGCCGGCTTCGAAAAAGAGAAAAACGCCGTAAACTACGCCATAGAGGTTATGCAGTTCGGGCTTTACGAACTTGCGAAAACCGCGCTTGAAAGGTGCGATGACAGGGCGATTAAGTTCTATTATCTTGCGTATATCGCGAAAAAACAGGGCGATTCGACTGCCGCCGAAAAATACGTTAAACTTGCCGACGAGTGCAGTTGGAAATGCGAATTCCCCGTTCGCACCGAAACTGTTCCCGTGCTTAAAGCCGCGAACACGCCCATGGCGAGCTACTACCTCGGCTGCATATATTACGCTTACGAACGCTATGGCGAAGCTTGCGAAGAATGTGGCAAAACGGTTGAAAAAATCGATTTCGCTCCCGCTTACAGGAATATGGCGCTCGGGCTTTACGACCACCTTGGAAAGAAAGAAAAAGCGTTTGCCGCACTTGAAAAAGCGCACGAACTTATGCCCGAAAGCGACCGTATTTTCTTTGAGCTTACCCAGCTTTATAAGGGAATGAACGCGCCGCTTAACAAACGCCTCGCGCTTTATAAAAACGAAGAAAAAACCGTTTTCCGCCGCGACGACTGCACTTTGCAATATTCGGTGCTTTCAACCATGGCGGGCGATATGGAAAAGGCGTTCCATATTCTTGCGGAGCATCGCTTCCACACATACGAGGGCGGCGAGGGCTACCTTACGCAGCATCACGCCTGGCTGCATTTCCTTGCAGGCAGAAAGCTTTTAGCGCAGAAAAAATATAAAGAAGCCGAAGAAACGCTTATAAGCGGACTTACTTTTCCGCTTAACTACGGCGAAGAAAAGAACTATTTCGTCAACGACGCGCCCATATATTCCGAACTTGCCAAAGTTTACGAAGCGCAGGGGAATAACGAAAAGCGCGACGAATATTTGAAACTCGCGCTCACTACCAACGGCGCGCCCACGGTTCACAGCTATTACGAATGCCGGGCTTTCGACGCTTTGGGCAAAACCGCCGAAGCGAAAGCTCTTGCCGACGAACTTTACAATATAGGCAAAAACAAAATAGATACCGCCGAAATTCCCGAATATTACGGGGTGGGTTCGCCCGCTTATCAGCCGTTTAACTACGACATAGAAAAAGCGCACCTGCTTGCGGGTTATCTGCTTTGCGGCTTTGCCGAACTGGCTAAAGGAAACAAAGCCGAAGCGAAAAAGTTTGCCGAAAAAGCCGAAAAAATCGATTGCGCCGACTTCTCGCTGTATTTGTTGAAAGGCGAAATAAATGGCTGAAAAAGTAAAAACAAAATGCCCGCTCTGCGGCGACGTCTTGTCTGCGGGCGGGTATGAAGCCGAATTTTCGGCTGATATAGGGGCAACCTGTTTCAGGCTGTTTTACAAGCCGCTAAACGCGGAAATTTTGCGGACGCCGAACGGCGAAAGTCAGCGGAATACAAACGTTTATCTGTTCGGCAATCCCATACTGTTTCCGCCAAACCGCATTCGTGGCGGCAGGTTCGTTTTCCGCGGAAAAGAATATGTTCTGCCCGTGAACGAACCGCAAACCGGGTGCTTTATACACGGCAATCTGCTTAATTTGCCGTTTGCTAAAAAGCAAATAAGTCAAAGCGAAATAGAGTTTACATATTCGGCTAAAAAGGGCGAATATCTCGGTTTCCCGCACGATTTTACCGTGCGCAGGCATTACAAACTGGGCGAAAACGGGCTTGAAGAATATACTACCGTAATAAACGACGGCGTTTGCGAAATGCCTGTTATGCTGGCTTATCACACAACGGTTAATCTTGATTTTTGCGGCGATATGCAAAACGTTAAGCTTCAGGTTCCCGTAACGCAGGAATATTTGCGCGATAAAAACTTTTTGCCAACAGGCGAAACAGCTTATGGCAGACCGCGCGACCTTGCGCTTGCAAACGGCGAATTTGTTCCCGCAAAGCAGCCGGTTTCGGCGTTTTATAAGGCGAACGATAAAACCGTGGCGCTATTTAAAGGCGCGGGCGCAAGCGTTTATTACGAAGCGGAGAGTATTTTCGGTTACCGAATGCTTTACCGCGGCGACGGCGATGGTTTTGCCGTGTGCGAACCGCAAACCTGCGTTATAGATTGCTTCCATTTTGAGCAAAAACCCGAAGAACTGGGACTAATAGTTCTTTCGGGTGGAGAAAGCAAAACTTTTTACACCCGCATTTGCATTGAAAAAAACGATAATTAAAAAAAGAAAGTCGAACCGTTTTTACGTTTCGGCTTTTTTCGTTAAAATAATACAAAGTTTTCTCGTAACGCTGTTGCCGGCGTAGACTTGGTAATTGACGGCGCATACGTTTTGGAAGAAAAAGAAACAAAATGGCGCTTACTCGGCTCTGAAAATCAACGCATTTTATGTTTGACTGACAGATACAAAAATGATATTTCTTGGTTCGATATAGTAAAAAACGGTAAATCCGTGGAAGTGAATTTGTCTAATAAAATTGTATTCAATGGAGATAAAATCTGATATATATATGAAAAGAGGAAAAATGAGATACTTATGCTTTGACATAGAGTGTTGCGACGGGCAGCATATTTGTGAGTTCGGATATGTGCTTATCGATGAGAACTTTAACATTTTAGAAAGAGATTGCATTACGATAAATCCGGAACATAAATTTAAACTAACAGGCAGAGAACAGGAAAGCGACATTACTCTTGCTTTTTCGGAAGAAATATATTTTAATAGTCCGACATTTGATTACTATTATGACAGAATAAGAAGTCTATTGACTTTGAAAAATTGTCAAATTATCGGGTTTTCTTTGACAAACGACGCGGGATTTTTGGCAACCGCTTACGAGATATACAATCAAGAGCAGATTCCGTTTACTTATATCGATTTTCAAAAACTATATCAAGGCTACGTTAAGTCGGAAAATCGTGTTTCGGTTGAAAGCATAGTAAAGGAATTAGAAATTACCGACGTACAATTACATAAAAGCGACGATGATTCGTGGACTATAGTAAGAGCATTACAGGTGATTACCAAAAAAGAATGTCTATCTCTTCCCGAAACAATTTCTATGCTCAAAAAACGGAATAATAATTATCAATCCGAAAGAGCCAAAGAGCATAATATCGAACAGGAGGATTTTTGTGTTTATGGAGAGAGAACATAGTATCCGCACAATAAAGTTAAGGAGATTTTGCAAAACAGAGAGACAAATAAGGTAACGGATAAAAAACAGATAAGGGCAAGGAGAAATGCAACGCTTTACGTAGTGAATCTCGTAAATTTCAAAACGACGAGGAAATCGTATAAAAACAAACGGTTTGTCTATCGCGATCCGTCGGAATGGAAGATAATCGAAAATCACCACGAAGCGATTGTCGATAAGGAAACGTTTGATCTGGCGCAGAAGTTGACGCAGGTGAAAAGGATTGTGAAAAATCACTTCGACGATATCAATATTTTCGCCGGGCTGTTATATTGTGCCGATTGCGGATTTCCTATCACTTTAAGACGTGTTGCAAAAAACAGGGACTATGATTTTTACGTTTGCTCAAAGTACAACAGACGGACGAAGATTCAGTGTACGGCGCATTCGATTCTGAAGAGGGTACTGAACGAATTGGTTCTGGAAGATATCAAACGGGTGATGAACGAAGTGAAAACGCACGAATCGGAGTTTATCGAAAAGTATCGTAAATGTTCGGCAAAAGAAATGCGGAGTATGCGGCTCTCGGCGCAAACGAAAATTACCAAAGCGAAAAATCGTATAAAAACGCTTGACGATATCATTGCAAACCTGTATGAAGACAACGTAACCGGTAAAATTTCAGACGAGCGCTTTGATTTGTTGGCGAAAAAATACGAGGCGGAACAGACGGCGTTAAAGAGCGAAATCGTTGAGTTGAAAAAGGCTTTAGATATTGTAAACGACGAAGAGAGCAATATTCGGGAGTTTCTGAAGGTTGTTAATAGTTATACGGAAATCGAAGAACTTACTCCCGAAATACTGAATAATTTCATCGACAGGATTTATATAGGCGAGAAGTATGCCGACGGAAGCGCACACAAACAGGAAATCAGGATCATTTATAAATTTATCGGTGCGGAAAGCACGCACGGGTATAAAGTAAAAGGCGCACGTGTAGCCGAAATCTTTTAACGGCTACATATTCTCCCTGTCGTTTACTCATCCGATAAAGACGATCAACTTAATTCGTTTTTCGCGCAAATGCGTTATTACAGAGATTACGTTCGCGGCAACGATAAAATGGTGCTTGTGGATATTTACGCGGATGAAGAAATAATTTATGGGGAACAATATTAAAAATTTTAAGCAACTGAAGCGATTTTTTCACTGAAAATAAAAACGTGTTGTTGGAACATAAACCGAAAACGATTGAAAAAAATCAATAATTATGCTATAATACAGGAAGAAATATAAGTGAGGGTGGCAAAAATGGAGCCGAAAGATATTACGATTTTCGATAAAAATATTATGACGGTTTTTGAACAAATCAAAGCCGATATTTTTCAGACACGCGGAAAGGTTTTGGCGGACGCTAATAAAGAATTACTTTCCATGTATTTCAGAATCGGCAAAATGATTGTCGACAATACAAAATACGGAAACAACTTTGTCAATGAACTGTCAAAAAGTTTGAAAACGGAGTTTCCGGACAGCGACGGATATTCTCCGCGTAATCTTGCAAGAATGCGCAAATTCTACATGTCATATAAAGATTTGTCAATTTTGCCAACGCCGTTGGCAAAATTACCGTGGTCGTTTAATTGTCTGCTTATAGATAAAGTGGACGATATCGATAAAAGGGTGTGGTATGCCGAAAAATGTATAGAAAACGGCTGGTCGCATGTGGTTCTCGATCATCAGATTGATTTAAATTTGTATGAACGGCAAGCCGATTCGTCTAAAAAACTAACAAATTTCAAAGACAGATTACCCGCGCCGCAAAGCGAATTATCGAGAGATATAATCAAGGATCCGTATATTTTCGAACTTGTCGGATTAAAGGAAAAAATTGTAGAGAAAGATATAGAAAATGCAATGCTCGAGCAGATTAAAACAGTATTGCTCGAACTCGGAAAAGGGTTTTCTTTTGTCGGAAATCAATATCGCATTTCTACGCCGAACAACGATTATTTAATTGATTTGCTGTTTTATCATTTGGAACTTAGATGTTATGTGGTGGTTGAATTAAAAAATGTTGATTTCAAGCCTGATTTTATCGGACAGCTACAATTTTATATTACGGCGGTAGATGAAACGCTTAAAAAAGACGCGGATAATCCGACGATAGGACTTTTACTTTGCAAAGGGAAAGATAAGTATTCCGTAGAATGGTCTTTAAAATCGACAACTGCACCGATCGGCGTTGCTTCTTATGAAATAAGAAATTATCTTCCGACTGAAGAAGAACTAATCAGATATTTAAAGTAATAAAAGTTTAACAATTTATAATATAAGAAGTTGAAAACTTGCTTGCAATGGTTTACAACTTCGCCGTATTTCAAACTGTGATACACAATTTATTGTGGCGGTTGCGTTCAGCAACTTAAAATTTGACTTATTCAAATTTTAACATCACATAGTTTATATTTATAGAAATAAAGTCGCATGGAAACATGCGGCTTTATTTTTTGAAAAATTTTATTTGTTACATAAATAGTGTAATAATCAGATTTATAATCGGGGCAAAACAAACCGCAATGCAGATATTCTTGGCAAGCAAAAAGGAAAAACGAATATAAAACTTGTAAGGAATTTTACATTGTTAGGATAGTGAGTTTGCTTTAGTTAAATCATAAGATTGTATGGCAGTATGCTCTGTCATAACTTTTAATACCAACTCTTTTGCTTTATTAAGACCGAATGGTCGTCAAACAAGGATAAGCACTATCATGAGTGCAAAAACTGCGACGCGAAAAAGGACGTAGAAGCGCATGTGTTCGGCGAGTGGAAAAAAGAGGTTGCGCCGACGGTTGAAGATTACGGCGTTATGGCGCACAAAGACTGCACCGTTTGCGCAAGGCATTTCGATAATGACGGAAACGAGATAAAAGACCTGAGAATTGCCAAAATCGGCACGCACAAGGTTATAGTAAACGGCGAAAGCAAATTCTATGCGCATGGCGAAAGCGTAACCGTAACGGCAGAAGATAAAGAAGGCAAAGAGTTCAAAGGTTGGAAGGACGAAAGCGGAAAAATCGTCAGCACAAACAAGAGTTATACCTTTACCGTGACGGAAGCAACAACCCTTACGGCTGTATATGAAGATAAGTCTTCGGGCGGTGGCGAAATCACCCCACCTGCTAAAAAGGACGGACTTTCGGGCGGACAGATTGTAGGTATCGTAATCGGTTCAGTAGCGGTCGCAGGAATCGGCGGATTTGCTTTTCTTTGGTTCGCTGTCAAGAAAAAGACGTTTGCGGATTTAATCACAGCAATCAAAGCATTGTTCACCAAAAAGAAATAAGATGAAATAATAACAACGAGCCTCATTGTGCGCAAGCACGATGAGGCAAGGGGAGGCCTTGGGACAAGGCATTAAAAAATCAATCGTCCTGCGGAAAAATGCCGCAGGACGATTTTGCTGTGCTTTTGTATGCGGTTTGATGTTTTTTTACAACGCCCGGATGGCTTCCACGGGCTTCTTTTTTGCCGCGGTGAATACGGGCAGGAACGTTGCGATTGCAGAAGTAACCGCCGCGATGGCAAGCAGTATCAATGCGGACGTGCCGCCGAATACGAAGATCGAGGCGTTGAGAGTTTCGCTGATTTCGCTATTGATCAAATTGCATCCCACGACGCTGCCCGCGATGCCGAGAACAAGGCAGATCAGCGCGATGACGAACGATTCGGAATAGAAAATTTTGAATACGTCGGCGCCGCGCGCGCCCACCGCGCGAAGAATACCGATTTCTTTCTTCTTGTAGGAAATGGACGTGGCAATGAAATTGGAAAGCAGCAGCATCGAAAACGCCGCAAGCACGATGCCTGCCCACATAAAAACTTTGGACAGATCTTCAACGATGAGGTTTACCATTTCGAGCGATTGTCCTTCGGCGTTGCCGATAGAAAACCGGGAATCGTCGTTGCCGTATTCGTAAGAAAATATGGATAAGTCGTTTCGGTGCGCCGAAGAGTAGGACAGGAAAACGACGTCGTATTTCGCGTCTGTCGGTTCGGTGTATTTTGTTTCTTCCGTGCGCTTGGTCTGCGTGTTTTCGTCGGAAATTGTTTTAAACGTCGTATAATCGTTGTCGGAAAGAAGCATGAATCCGTAAGAATCGTAATCGTAGCAAATGCCGACGACACGAAGTTGTTTTGCGGAGCTTTCCACAACGGAAGAATTGTAATTTATCACTACTTTCGAAGAGAGAAAAATATCTTCGCCGTCGAAAGCGGTTAATAAAGCGGAGTAAACGCTGCGAATCTGATCGGCGTCTAAATCTTTCTTTTCGTAAGAACCGTCGGGGAGGAATACGTCGTAGGATTGTTGCGACGCGGAGTCGAACCATTGTTCTGCCGTTTGTTCGTCGCCGAATAACGTTATTTTTTTATTGAAAAATTTTACGTACTTCAAATTTTCGGCATATTCGGGCGCGGAAGCGAAAGAGACGAGCGCGTCGTAGGCGGCTTTTTCTTCGGCGGAAGGAGTATCCGTGCCGGAAAGCCATGCGGAAATGCGGTCGCCGTACTGCGCATAGCCGTTCTCGAACAAATAGCTATAGGCGTCTGACACAAGAGCGTCTTTATTGTTTTTTACCGAAAACATGAAATTTGAAAACGCCGCTTTCGATAATACCGCTTCGTTATCGGATACGGACGATTTGCCGTGCGACCAGACGACGTCGGGCGCGTTGAGAACGGAAAGGGCTTGAAAGTTGACGTAAGAGGACAAGTCGTTTGTAGTGGTTGCCGAGTACGACGAGTTAAAATTATCGTAGTAATTTTTATTGCTGTTGTTATCCGAGTTGGACTGACGTAAATTTTCTGCGGTTTTTTCGTTGAAAAACGCAATCTGGTGATAGCCGTCCTGAATCTGCGTGGTCATCGCCTGCACGTTTTTGAGTTCTTCTTTCGAAGAAGAATTTTTTACCGCTTTGGTTTTGTATTCCGCATAGCGCGCTTCGAGAAGGCTGTCGCCGCTATCGAAAATGCCTGTGATTTTATAAGTTTTCGACGTATCTCCATCGAAAGATATTTCTTTGCCGAGTAACGCGTTCCGATCGGCGACGGTTTCGAATTTCTTTGCCGCGATCATTGCCGACGCGGTATACGTGGATATACAGATTTCGTCGTCGTTTACGGGGTAAGCGCCGCATACGATCCGCGAGCGCAACGCAGACGTTTCGGGCAGGTACGATACGTAAGAAATTTTGCTTGCGTTTAAAGAGGGATAGCCCAGCACAAAGTAATAGTAGTTGCCGAGTTCGGTGGTTTTCATATCGGAAATAGAACCGTCGAACCGATATACGCCGAACGCTTCGCCGAATGTTCCGGCGATGGTTTGCACTTCCCGCTCCGTAATGCGCGTGGGCCTTTCTTCGGTGCCGCTGTAAGAATCTCCGTCGCCGTAAGAGTAAGTGTAGCGGACCTGATACACTTTGTTTACGTGCAGCACGCTTACGCCCGCGTCGTTTAAAGTCTGGTACAGCGTTTCGTTTTTATCGTACAGCATCAGCGTGGAGAAAAGCCCGAACATGATGAACGCTACCGAACAGAGCAGAATAGTGAAAATCAGACGGAACGGCTTGGATTTCAAGCCCGAAACGCCGATTCTGAACGCGTGCCGCATGGGCAGTTTCGAACGAATGAATTTCGTCTTTTTTCCGTCGTATTGCTTTTTCGGAATTTGTTTTTCGTCCGTTTCGGCAAAGTATTCTTTCCCTCCGTTTTCGGTGATGTGGCTTACTTTTTTGAAATCGGAAATTTCTTTCTCGCCGCTTGAAATAATCGCGTTTTTATTGCGCGATAAAAAAGAGTAAATGTACTGATAATCCTGCTGCGTGAGCGCCGCGCCGTTCTTTACCGAAAGGGTGTTTTCGCCGATGATTTCGAGGTTTGCCCCCAGCGCCTTAGCCGCGGCTTCTTCTTTGGTTACGTCCGATAAAATTTTGCCGTCTTTCAGTTCGATGATCCGATCGCCGTACTCTTCCGCAAAATCGCGGTCGTGCGATACCACGATAACCAACTTGGTTTTCGAAAGCTTTTTCAGCGTGTCGAATACCTGTTTTCCGGTGGCGGAATCCAGCGCGCCCGTCGGTTCGTCCGCCATGATGATTTCGGGGTGTTTGATCAGCGCGCGGGCGATGGCGATACGCTGCTTCTGCCCGCCCGAAAGCGTGTTGGGTTTGCGCTTTGCGAACGAACTTAAATCCACGTCGTCAAGAAGCTGCCTGATGGCTTTTTTATCTTTCGGCTTGCCCTGCAGTTCGAGGGCGAGCGCGATATTATCTTCTACCGTGAATTCGTTGAGAATGTTGTATTCCTGAAACACAAACCCGATAAAAGTATTGCGGTAAGAATCGAAATCGCTCTGCGAAAAGTTTTTGCTGGAACGACCTTTTACGATGATTTCGCCCGACGTGGGGGAATCGAGTCCGCCGCATACGTTTAAAAGCGTGGATTTGCCGCTGCCGCTTTTGCCCAGCAGAAATACCATGCCTTTTTCGGGAAAGCGTACGGAAACGTCGTTCAGCGCCTTGGTTTCCACGCCGCCTTTGGCTTTGTAAATTTTTGTTAAATGTACTACTTCTAACATCAGGTTTCTCCTTTTATGGTTTTGCCTCGGTGTGCTAAACCGATTATAACATAAAATGCCGCAAAAAGCAAGAGAATCAACAAATATTTCATCTTTGCGGTCGGTTTTTCGCCGCGGCGTGCGCCGCAATGCTTGACAGCTCCTGCAAAAACTGCTATAATATTCACAGAACGGAAACGTTGCCTTAGGTAAGGCGGCGCAACCGAAAAACAGTAAGGAAGGCTTTTTTAATATGAAGTATGCTTTAAGAGGGATTACCGCAGAGGAACTCAACTACACCGTGAACCGCATTAAAATGGACAGGAACACGAAATTCGAAATCAAACCGCAGTTTTCGCGCACGATCAGAAAGGTGCAGGAAAACGATAAATTGTACTTCGTTGCGCTGGAAGTAAAGGTGGAATCTACCGAAGCGGAACCCAAGCCGTTTAATCTGAAAGCGCGTCTTGTGGGGATTTTCGAAGCGGAGGACGTGAATACCGACGAAGATCGTCAGGTGCTGGCGATTTCCACTACGGAAATCGTGTACCCGTATCTTCGCGCCGTGGTTTCTTCGCTTACGGCAAACGCGTTTATCAATCCGTTGATTCTGCCCGTAATTCCCGCCGGAACGATGTTCCCCGAGGACAGAGGCGAGCAGCCGTCGAAATCGTTTGAATCGCCCGACGTATTGAACTGAAAGCGATAAAAAACAAAAAGCAACAGCCCCCGCGGCGGAAAGTTCCGTGCGACGAGGGCTGTTTTTTTGTGCTGTGCTATTGCTGTGCTATTCTTCGGCGGTATCTGAGGCTTCCCAAACGGAATAGAACACGGTGCCGTTCTTATAATTTTTTAATTGTTGAAAATCGAAAGCGGTTAAAAATTCCTCATGATTAAGAAACTTTGCGGGCACAATATCGGGAACGCTGCTGCCTTCCGTTGCGGAAAAACCGAGAAATCTGTAGCCTTTGCGAAAAGGAATGCCTATTTCGGCTAAGCCGGAAAAATAGGAAGTTTCGCCTGTTTCTTCATCGGTTTCGAAGGTGTACTTCCAGGAATATAAATATTTTCCGTTTTCGTCGTCGGCGAAGGTACACTCATAAACGGCGTTGCTGTTGTGCCAGGGAGCTCCTGTCCCCATAATTGTATATATAGCCCAGCCGCTTTTTGCTTCGCATTCCCGCTTTGTTGCGTTTACGAAAGTGATTGCGTTAATAAAGGCTGTGTTTCCGATTTTTTCAACGCAGGAAGGCAGTATTACGGTAAGAAAACTGTGCGAAGCGAAGGTGTTTGTTCCGATTTCTTTCACCGTTTCCGGGATATTCGCGTATTGCAGGTTGGTTTTGTAAAAAGCCTCGGAACCGATTTTTGTTAACCCGTAAGGTAGGGCTGCTTCTGCCAGAGAATGGCATTCTTTAAAGGCAGATCCACGAATTTCCGTAAGTGTATCAGGCAAAACTACTTTTTTTACAGTAGATTCGAGAAAAGCTTCCTCGTCGATTATTTCTACCCCGTGAGGGATGACGATTTCTTCCGCCTGAAACCATTTGAAAGCGCAGGGACCGATTGCTTTAATGCCTTGCGGAATTACGCTTGTGTTGCAGCCTTTTACCACCGTGCCTGTAGCTTTTTCGATAATGCAGTTTCCTTCGCTTCTATAAACGGGGTTGTTTTCGGCTACCGTAATCTGCGTAAGATTCGGACAATAGCCGATAAATTCATAATCTATATAGGTAACGCTTGCCGGAATGACCAAAGTTTTTCCGGAATACGTAGATAAAGCGCATAGTTCTAATTTTTCTATATTGGAGGGAATTACGAAAGGCTCCGGCATAGAACCGCAAAACGCTAAAGGACCTATTGTTTTTGCGCTTTGCGGGATAACGCTGGCGATGCAGCCCGCGATTATCGTGTGCGTTGATTTTTTAATTATACAATTTCCTTCGCTTTCGTAAAACAGATTGTTTTCATCAACGGTAAGGGAAGTAAGATTTTTGCAGTAAGCCGTAATGCAGTTTCCGATTTCGCGAACGCTTTGCGGAATATGTAACGACGTTAATGACGAGCATTTATAAAAAGCGGAAGTCGATATTTTTGTCACTCTGGGAAGATTGATTTCGGTTAAAGCGGCGCAATTATAAAAAGATTCAAGTGGAATTTCTTTAAGACCGTCAGGCAATTCTATGCGTTGTAAACCGGTGCAATTATAAAAAGCGGAGTTGCCTATTTCCGCTATGGTGTACGGAAGTTTGACGGCGGTAACGTTAACGGCGTTTTTAAATGCGCAGGGCATAATTTTTGTGATAGGTTTATTGTTAATGTATGCCGGAAGAATTACTGACCCGTTTAAACTTTCAGGCTCAACCGCTTTGATTTGATATTCCGTATTGTTATTGATAGACTGAAACAGAAAAGGTTGCTTTTCTCTCCGATAATCGCAGAGTGCCGACCATTCTGATTTTTTATAATTAACGGTTTCGTCTCCGCAACTTTTAATTCTTATCTGATAGGACGATTTCGGCTCTGTGGTAATTTCAAAGAGACTCAGGCTGTTTGTATCGGCTTCGTATTCGGTGCCGTCGATATCCACAAGATACCATTCGGCGTGAGGGGCTTCGTCCCAGAAGAGATAATCGTTTTCCACGCGGATATTTTCGGGGGGAAGAATTGCTTCTGCTTTTTTGCAGGAAACAAAAGCCGCAACAGAAAGCATGAAAAAAATAGGGATAAGAACTGTTTTTATAAGTTTTTGCATAAAAAATACCCTCCGGAAAAACGATAAAGAATATACAGAAAGCGTGCGGATTATTTGAAAAAATGTTCCGCACGCTTTCGTCAATGTATATTTTAACTATGTGCGTTAAATATCGAGAATGAAATTAAGCGGTGGTTCGTCTGTCTGCTTAATAACTTGTATTCTTTCAATGAAAAAATTCCATTCGTAATCTAAATCGTAATCTAATATATTAATCAACCAGCTTTCCTCATTTGCTTGCGTGGGGGAGTGCGTTATCACGCATCTGCCGGATGTGTTATTGTGCTTGCGTGGGGGAGTGCGTTATCACGCATCTGCCGGATGTGTTATTGTAAGGAGTCATATCTTCGCCCGAAATGAAATCGGTGTAGATTGCGGTGAGGTCAATCTGTCCCGCCGTACAAAAATTTGCCGGAACAATCTCGGTAGGGTATGCGTTGGAACCATAAAAATATACGGGGAAATAATTGTCAAGCATACCCTGCATTTCGCACATTTCATACAGCCAGTTTTCCGTATACGCTTCTCCCTTCCAGTTGGTGCCCGCGCCGCAATAAAATGCGTTGGAAGCGGCATCGTATAAATCGCTGGTATTTGTTGTACGAGAATAATGGTCTCTGTAAATCAAGTCCAGATAGTTTGCTCCTGTGGTGTTGCAGAAAAGTTTTATATCTTTCCGTGCGATGAAGTCCGAAAGAGAAACAGGTTCTCCGTTAAGTTCATCTTGATACATTCCTGCTAAATACGGTATAAAATAATACCCGAAAACGGATTGAGAGAGGGGCGGTAAATTTTCATAATCGATTAGTCCGGCGTCTAAGAAGAACGTAGTGCCCCAAAGAAGTCCGCCGTTTTCGCAATCCTGAGTTGCATGATATAATACGCTGGTGATAAACTTAAAGAAAATATCCGTTTTAACATGTATATCAACGTAATCTAAAAAATCATTATAATGAATATAGTGAGCTTCGTCTGTGGCGCTGATAAACATAATTTTGCAGCCGTTTGTTTTTAAATAGCTGAAGAAATTTTCCAGAACGTCGGTGAAAAGCGTTGTCGAGCCGTCGTCGGTTTCTGTCGGAAAGCCGGTGGACGTCATTTCGAAGATGACGTAGGAATTTGAAATGCCGCTATAGTCGCCTTCTGTAAAGTTCTTTCTGAAAGTATCGGCAAATGTACCGGTCGCGTAATAATACAACGTATACGTGTTTATCAGTCCGTCGGAAACGAATTTCCGGCATCGTGCGGCGCTTTCCGCGCTGTCGCTGAAGTAGTAGAGGTGTCCGCTTGTCGGCTCGTCGTTTTCCGCCGCCGCCGCGTTAACCCCGCCGAGCATGGGGAACGCGCAGGCAAGCAGAAACAGAAATGCCATGGAAAGAGATACAAAAACAGTTTTTAATTTGCCTTTCATATAATTTCCTCCTTAAGGCTTTTTGTATCTTCATTATACCTTTCTTTTGTAAAATGCGCAAGCGTTTTGGGTACTCCTTTCCATATTTTTCTAAAAATAGTGTTGCATTAAGCCAAAAAATGATAAATACTGTCTTTTTTTGTCTTTCGTAACGCCGTCGGTTTTTTGCGGGGGCGGCGTATCGCTTTTGTTTTGTATTATTTATTATATAATTTTTCAATCAAGAACGCAAGCGTTTTTCGCTATTTTGTTTATCGATTTTTCAATGCGATACAATCGAATTTTTATATTATATGCAAAGCGTATATTTTTTGAGAATCGGGATATAATCTTTTCCGGCGTTTGGTTGCCGCACAAAAACGGCGCCGAGGCGTAAACTTTCGCGGAAAGGAGAAAGGAAAAATATGGCGGAATTTATTCGTTCGGCAATCGTATATCTGCGCGCGTTGTGCGCGGCGCTGCTTTCGGCGGCGCTGGTTGGTATTTTCGCGCTGCCGTTTGCGTTTCCGCTTGGCGGGGTTTTTCGCGGCGGCGAGGGCGGTGCGAAAAAGCGCGGAGTGTATACGCTGTATTCCGCTTCATCGAGCGGCTGTTTTACGGATAACCCCGATTTTCTGCAGCTTTTTGCCGTGCGCGGCGAGGCTGCCGTATACGAATTTTCTGCGGAGAATTCGGCTTCGCGCGAAGAAATTTTAAACGCGGTTTCAAAGAAGCTGAACGCGGAAGTGCGTTTTACGGAAGAGGCGGGCGGCGCTGTTTCGTATTATTGTTATTCCGATAAAATCGGCGCGGCGCGCGCGAAAAAAATAGGGAATTGTTTCGTCAATCTGCAAGTGGTGTTCCGCGGCGGAGAAACGATACTCGGCGTGCCGCTTGTTTTCGGCGGGTATTAAGCGTTGCGGCGGAATAAATGAAAAATTTTTAGAAATCGGCTGTATAAAACGGGTAAAAACGGGCAATAACCGTACTACCGAAACCAAAAAGGAGATAAAAACATAATGAAAGAACAAAGCGAAAAAGCAGTGAAGAAAGGTTCGAGATCGTATTTTTATGCGGTGCTCGGCTGTATCGCCGTGCTGCTGGCGGCGGCAATCGTAATTACGGCGGTGGCGCTTTCCGGCAGAGAAGACGATATTGCCGGCATACCCGATCCCGGCGAAATCGTAACGCCCGGCGGCGACGAGCCCGCGGCTCCTTCCGAACCGGACAAGCCCGACGAACCCGCGCCCGTTGTAAAACCGGACGGTTTCTACGCGCCCGTGGCGGATATGAATTCGTTGAACCTGTACGGATTTTACTACAATAAAACGCTGAATTGCTATCACCTGCACGACGGAATCGATTTTGCCGCAACAGCGGGAGATAAGGTGTTTGCCGCCGACGACGGCGTTATCGAAGAAGTGTATACTTCCGATTTGCTCTGCGGCGGGAAAATCGTTATCAGACACGCGAACGACGTGCGTACCGTATACGAATACGTGGACGTTGCCGCGGGGCTGAACGTGGGCGACAGCGTAACGCGCGGGCAGGAAATCGCCGTTGTGGCTGCGGCTACCGGCGCGGAATACAAAGATGGCGCGCACCTGCATTTCGAAACGATTGAGGACGGCGATTCCGTAGACCCTTCGAAGTATCTCACGATGGAAGAAAAGTAAATGCGCATGGCGGCATACTTTTCGGAACTCCGTTAAAACGGAAAAGAAGCCGCGCGGCATAAACGCCGCGTGCGCGGCATACAATAACCTGCCGAAGAAGTTTTTCGGGAGGTTATTTTTTATGAAAAAACTGCGCGTTTTGCTGTGTCTGATTTTTGCCGCCGTATTTGTGCCGTGGGGCGCGGCGTGCAAAAAAACGGATGAATCCGCGCCGGCTTTTTACGAATTACGGCTGGCTTACAACCCGGAAACGCGCACGTTGACGGGCGAAGAAACGTTTGCGTACGAAAACCGTCGGGACAGCGCGCCCGCGGAGCTTAAATTTAATCTGTACCCGAACGCGTATCGCGAGGACGCCGTATATAAGCCTGTTTCCGAAAGCATGGAAACATCGGCGTACTATGCGGGGAAATCGTACGGAAAGATTGAAATTCTTGGCGTAGAGGGCGGCGGAGAATGGGCGATCGAGGGCGAAGATTGTAATCTGCTTTGCGTTTCGTTGTTGTCGCCGCTGCAAACGGGCGAAAGAGTTACGCTGAAAATCTCGTTCGTCGCCACCCTGCCTGCGGCGAATCATCGTTTCGGCGTATCGGAACACGCGGTGAATCTCGGTAATTTTTATCCGATTCTCTGCGGGATATACGGCAACGAGTTTTACGAAAACGTGTACGCATCCGAGGGAGATCCGTTTGTTTCGGACTGCGCGGATTACGACGTATCGCTGACGTTGCCCGAAAATTACGCGGTGGCGGCTTCCGGACGGGAAATTTCGGCGGCAACGGGGGAAAACGGGCTGAAAACCTGCCGTTACGAAGGGAAAAACATGCGCGATTTCGCGTTTGTGTGTTCCGAAAAATTCAAAGTGGCGGAATGTAAAGCGAAAACTTCGAAAAATGCCACCGCTGCGGTGAAATATTATTATATCGACGACGCCGAACCGCAGAAAACGTTGGGCGCGGCGCGCGAGGCGCTGGAATATTATTCCGAAAGCTACGGGGCATACCCTTACGGAACGTATTCCGTGGCGCAGACGGGCTTCTGCTACGGCGGAATGGAATACCCGGCGCTGTCTTTTCTTGCCGCAGGGCTTGCGGAAGAAGAGAAAATATACGCGACGGCGCATGAAACGGCGCATCAGTGGTGGTACGCGCTGGTGGGCAGCAACGCCGTTGAAGAGGCGTGGCAGGACGAGGGCGCGGCGGAGTATTCGGCGGCGTGCTTTTTCGGCGAATACAAGCAGTACGGCATCGATAAAGAAACGTTGATCCGTTCGGCGGAACGGGAATATCACGCGTATTACGACGTGTATTCGCGGGTATTTCACGGCACGGATACGCGGATGAGCCGACCGCTCGGCGATTACGCGGGCGACTACGAATATCGCGCGATTGCGTACGATAAAGGGCTGATGCTGTTTTCGGCGCTGGAAAAATCGGTGGGAAAAAAGACGGTGGAAAAAGCGTTGAGGGCGTATGTAAAGGCATGCGCGTACAAAATTGCGGCGCCTGCGGATCCGGTGGCGGCGTTCGAACGTTCCGGCGTGGACGTATCGGGGTTGTTTGCATCGTTTTTAAACGGCGAAGCGATTGTATAAAAAGCGATAAATAGGCCGGGTAGAGGCGGGCGCCGAACGCTTGCGTTTTTCGGGAAAAAGGAGTATAATATGCGTATTATCGCGGTACGGTGCGCGCGGAAGCGGCGCTCGAAAGAAGAAAAAGAGGTGGTAAAAATGCCGATTTTACAATACAAATGCAAAAAATGCGGAAAGCGTTTCGAAGAGTTGGTGAAATCGCACACGGATACGGTGGTGTGCCCCGATTGCGGCGGAGAAACGCAGCGAGATTATTCGGGAGAAATGTATTCCGCTACGGGGAAACAGACAAAAAAATGCACGGGGCATTGCGCCACGTGCGGGGGATGTCATTAAATTCGGTTCGTACGGGGTATAGGCGCGTCGAACGCGTGTTTCGCCACTTTTATTTGGCGGCGGGAAATTGCGGAAAGAGTAATGTTTAATCGGGATATTCCGCGCTGTCGATAGTGCCGCCGCCAAGGCAATTTTCGCCGTCGTATAATACGGCGAACTGTCCTTCGGTTACGGCGCGCTGGTTTTCTTTAAAATCGATATGCAGTCCGCCGTCGTCTTTTACGGTAACGCGCACCGCCTGATCGGGCTGGCGATAGCGGAATTTCGCATAGCAATCGAACGTCCTGCCGCGCTCGGCTACGGGCGAAGAGGGAATCCAGTTCATGCCGCTCACCTCGCAGGAAACGGAATACAGGGGCGATTCGTCGCCGTGGGAAACGTAAAGGATATTGTTTGGCAGATCTTTTTTCACCACAAACCATCTGCCCTCTTCTTTCTCGCCTTTCATGCCGCCGAGGTACAGGCCCTTGCGCTGCCCCAGAGTGTAGTACATCAGCCCCTCGTGTTCGCCTACTTCTTTCCCGGAAAGGTCGAGAATTTTACCGGGCTTGGCGGGAAGATAGCCGCTTAAAAATTTGCGGAAATTGCGCTCGCCGATGAAGCATATGCCCGTGGAATCTTTCTTTTTTGCCGTGGCAAGTCCGTATTTTTCGGCAATCGCGCGGATTTCCGGCTTTTGCATATCCTGCAGCGGGAAAAGCACGTCTTTCAGCTGTTCCTGCGAAAGTTGATTCAAAAAGTACGTCTGGTCTTTGTTTTGGTCGGCGGCTTTCTGCAGAAGATGCACGCCGTTTTCGTGGGAAATTTTGCAGTAATGCCCCGTGGCGATATAATCGGCGCCGAGCTTTTTCGCTTCGCGAAGAAACGGTCCGAACTTGATTTCGCGGTTGCAGAGCACATCCGGGTTCGGCGTCCTTCCCGCGGAGTATTCGGCCAGAAAGTACGAAAAAACACGGTCGAGGTATTCTTTGGCGAAATTTACGGTGTAATAGGGGATATCGATGACTGCGCACACTTTGCGCACGTCTGCGTAATCGTCGGCGGCAGTACATACGCCGTTTTCGTCGGTTTCTTCCCAGTTGCGCATAAACAGCCCGATGACGTTATAGCCTTGTTGTTTTAAAAGCAGGGCGGCAACGGAACTGTCCACCCCGCCGCTCATGCCTACTACTACTGTTTTTTGCATAAAGATACTCCGAAATTGTATGTTTTGATTGTTTTCAGCTGTTTTTCAGGCGATGAATGCAGGAAAAAATGCGCAATAATCGCGCAGACGAAAAAATTTTTGAAAAATTTAAGAATATTATAGCATAAACGCTTGCAAAAATAAAGCGAAAAAGAGTAAAATAGATAGAGAAAAAGGAAAAAGGTTTACCGAAAGGCGAAATTGTGCCCGAAGTACCGAAAAATGTGCCCGTGGTGGAATTGGATACCATTAGAGCCTCCGACGCTCCCGGTCCGGGTTCGAGCCCCGGCGGACACACCAAAAAAAGACTTGCCGCACGGCAAGTCTTTTTTCATGTTCGCCGCCGCTTTTGGGGAGAGAAACCGACGGGTTCGGAAAATTGCCGGGCGATTTTCTTTCGCGAAGCGAAGCCCCCCGGCATGTACACCAACACTTAGCAAAATCCTACGCATTATACGCGTAGGACTTTAAACTTTTTATTGATGGTTAAAATTTCAAATTATAAAAAATTATTTCAAATTACGAATTTACGAAATAATGTTTTCCGTTTACGGTAACGTTGTTGTCCGAAACGACGGGGTTGCCTTTTCCGCAGGCGCGAATTAAAATGTGGTGCGAATCGGCGTTCGCTTTCGGAATATTGCCGAACGATAAATTATCTTCTTTGGCAACTCAAAAGCCCGCGCCGCCGAAAGGCGGTGCGGATAAAAGAGCGAGTTGCGACGCAGTGGGCTACACTTTGCTCATAAGCCTTTTGTTTCCCTTCGTATTTGCTTCCAAAGTTTTCTCCCGCTATGGCGGGCAATATCGATTGTAATTTGTCATTATTTTACCTCCTGAAAGACAACAAAAAAGCCGCTGATATTTTTCTATCACCGACTTAAAATGCACGTATTAAGTTTTAGTTTTCGTTACATAATGCATCTCCGATTTGTATCCGTAGATAAAAAAATCCGTGCGATTTCGGTTGCCTTTATAGGCTCGTTCTTCGCACGGATTTTAATCCCGATTATTTAATTTTTGGTCGATTTTATCTGAAAAATCGTACAACAATAAAACCCACGCTGAAATCTCTCTTTTTTAACGATTTCAACGCCCGTCGCGGAAATGCTACACTTAATAGCAACTCTATGGTAAACGACGGTAATTCTACCTATTCGATTTCCCGAAAGGGAACGAACGATCGGGCAATATCTTCACACCCGACAACGCCTTTTCTTATGGCGCGACACATAAACTCATAATGAGTTAGATTTATTATAACATACGAACATTTGTTCGTCAAGTACTTTTGCAAGACTTTATATAAAATCTTTTAAGATGATAATTGCTACGATGAGAAGATAGGTGCGGAAGGTAAAAAATATTACTGTGAAATGCCGTTGCCATTCATCTTATGTGATAGCCATCTTTGTAGTACGAAAAAGCTACAAAACATAAAAAGCACAAGATTTAGTAGGTCTTGTGCTTTTTGGTTAATAGACAATGTTGACAATTGGATTTATACCGTTATAAAAAAACTATTTGCTTTGGTTCTGGGATTTCTGACGAAATTCTTTCGGTTTCATATTCGTGGACTGTTTGAATACATTGGTAAAATGCGACTGATCGAAGAATCCGCATTCCTGCGCTATAAAAGATATCGGTTTGTCCGTTGACGAAAGCATGGTGGTGGCGTGAGCAATGCGGATTTTTTTAAGATATTCCATAGGCGACGTATGAAAAATGTTTTTAAAGTACCTGAAGAAATTCGACGTTGACATATTTACTATCTTAGATAAATCGTCCACGGTGATTTTCGAGGCGTAATTTTCTTCCATGTATTGTGTTGTTTTTAAAATTATATAGTCGGCTGTGTTGTCGCGCGTTTCGACCGTCGATGCATATCTTTGCGAAATCAACTTTGCGAGTTTACACAAAAGGCATACGGTTTTCAGATCGAACATTATGTTATCGTCTTCGTCCTTTTTATTATCTATGTCGATAAGTTCGTCGAAATCGCTTACAAAATCGTTCAGGAGTTCTTTGGAAATATTTATGTTAAGCGAAAGATTATTAAATGCTTGTCGGATTTGCGGTTCGACTTCGAATAATATTTTCATTCCGGGGTAGTGATCGAGTTGTTTTTTATAATCATTCAACAAGTCGTTCCTTAGGATTCTGCAAAAACTTGATTGAATTTTACAATAATTATATCACATTGTGGTGTATAATGCAAGTGTTGCAATGGGATAATATCGGGATTTTGCGAGTAAAATTATTGCAAAATCGTCGACATTAATATATGATACTACGCGCATTTTGGGTATAAAGGTATAGTCTCGCTCCGTGATTGTCTAACGATTAAATGTAGGATGTGACCCAAAATACGGCTTAAAATCGGAAAAATTGAAGGGTACCCTTCCTTTCGTCTTCGACGAAAGGAACACTTTTATCGGCTATAAATAAACATTTAATAATATGAATCGCTTCTCTTCATAAGAAGAAAGGGGCATGTAAATCGATAACGGAGGAAAAATGAAAGAAAAAATGTTGTCAGGCGATCTGAAAAATCTGAAAAAATGCAGAACTTTAGCGGCGATGCTTCTTGTTTTCGTTATGGTCATTACTTTGACGTGCACGGTTGCTTGCGCAGGCGGTGGCGGAGGAGTATCGGGCGATCCTTCTGCTTCGCCTTCGGACCCGTTTGATCCTGACGATTCTGAAGACCCCGGCGATTCGGAAGATTCGAGCGAAATCAAAGATGAAAAAATCGTTCTTAAAGAAATTCCCGAGGCGGGCAATGTTAAACTTGTCGATGATGCTATAAGGGAATATCTTTCTGCCTCTGACGTTTCGGAGCAGATAGCCGCTTTACCGCAGGATAAGGTGTCAAAAGATTTCGGAGCGTTACCTGTAAAACTTGCCTGGAACGGCAACGGAAGCGTGAGATATACGATTTACATTGCCGATAACGAAAATTTCGATAACGCAACGTCGTATGTCGTTTCGGGTTTTACGAGGGAACTCGACATTTATAACTTACTGCCGTCTACGACATATTATTGGAAAGTTGCAGGCGATAGATTCGACATGTCGGACACTTCCGTTTTTAAGACGGAAGATATTTCCGTTCGTTTGATTTATGCCGAGGGAACTTCGAATATAAGAGATCTCGGAGGTTGGAATGCGGACGGCTCATTTGTCAATTATGGGAAAATTTATCGCGGAAACCAGCTTAACGGTTACGGAAACTGGGGCGATAACAAATTGACCGAAGAGGGGCTTAAAACCTTTAAGGACGATTTGAAAATCAGAACGGAAATAGATCTCAGAACTCAGAATAAAGACGACGCGAATCAGACGACGAACTACGTCGACGCGACGTTCCCGTATTATAAATGTACTATCGGTCAGTATACGGACATTTTCGAAGCCTTGGTGTGGAACGCTTTGCCGAATGACGGAAATACAAAAAGCGACACCGTGGAGAACAAAAACGACGCTCGTCGTCTTTCGTATGCTACGGGTAACGCGATACGCAACGAAAACGCTTTGAAACGTTCGTTGAAAACTGTGTTCGAGGTCCTTGCGGACGAAAGCAATTACCCCGTTTATATACATTGTAACGCGGGCGCGGACAGAACGGGTACCGTGGCGTTTTTGATTAACGGTCTTCTCGGCGTAAGCGAAGCCGATCTTATCAGAGATTTCGAGCTTACGAGTTTTTCGAAAGTATCGGGTTTAAGATACAGAAGCGAGATTAAAAACGGCGATTTTACCGAAATCGGCGTAATGAAGAACGACTACGACAATTTTGTGGCATTCGGCGCCTTGATGAATGCGATAAAAAACAATTATGGCGCGGAAGGCGGAACGCTTTCTTATGCGATCGAAAGTTTCCTTACCGATTATGTCGGCGTGTCACATGAAGACATTGAAAGTTTAAAAAGAATTATGATTTCAGACTATACGCCGGTCGAAACGGAATACGTCGTCGGGGATAGGCAGGTGGTGGAGGCTGCAAAAACCGCTAACACCCTGAATCTCGGAGACGTTGCGTATAGTTCTGTCGAAAGTATATCCATCAATAACGTATCGCTCGGTAATTCACTTGACTCCATAGACGGAAGTAAGTTTGCAAATATTTACGGAGAAAGGGAATTGACCGTTGTGGTAAACACGGAAAACGGCAAAAAGATTGTTAAAGTTCCGGTGTTTGTCGTAACGAAATATATATACACGGCAGAAGATCTGATCTCTGCGCTGACGATTACGTCGGAGAGAAATTACGGCTACTACGAACTTAAAAACGATATAACTCTCGGTTCCTTCTCAAACGAAGCAAAAGCCTCATTCAGCGGCAGGAATGGCTTCTGCGGAATCCTTGAGGGTAACGGGTACACCGTTAAAACCGTATAAAGGCAGAATGATTGGAGAAGTTAAATCGTGTTAAAAGGAAATTCAAAAATAGCATCGCCCGAACTCGTTAAAACACTTTGTGAAATAGGACACGGCGATGAAATTGTTATAGCCGACGGAAATTTTCCCGCGGAAACTTTCGGAAAGAGAGTAATCCGTGCCGACGGCAAGAACGGGCAAGATCTTTGCGGCGACCACGATGAAGAAGTTCGGTGAGATAAGCGACCTTATAGGTTGTTTATTGTGGTTATCAAGCGATAAAGCGAGCGGTTTCGTAACGGGAACGGTCATTCCCGTGGACGGCGGTTTCTCGGCATACAACGAAGTGTAAAAGTTTATTAAAACGATGAAAAAACACGAATTTACATTCAACGGGTACAACGCGACAGTTCTTGTGCCTGATAATTTTAACGGTAAATGGCTTTGGAAAACCGAGTTTTTCTATGCTTTCGATAAAGCGGAGCAAACTCTTTTAAATATGGGCTATGCCCGCGTGTATTATCAGATAAGCAATATGTACGGCAGCGATCGCGCAGTACGACTTATGCATAAATTCCATTTGCATTTAACCGAAAAATTCGGCTTTACCGCAAGACCTTGTCTTTTCGGGTTTTCAAGAGGCGGTCTTTATGCTTTTAACTACGCGCTTTATTACCCCGAATATGTGGATAAAATCTATCTCGACGCGCCCGTTCTCAACCTTAAATCGTGGCCGCCGAAAGATAGTGCAGAGCATCTTCAGTTATTAAGCGAGTAAAGAGTATATTGAATGTTTTGAATAATCGGTAACGGAGAAAGTAAATGAAAGAGTTTTTCGGCGAAGATTATCTTTGTACAGGCATTTCATTGATGAAGAGAAACCGAAAAGCACGGAATTCAGATACGGAAAAATTACGAAAAGAGTTGTTATTTATCGCGGAGAAAATACGACTTTGGAAAACGGAATCGAATACGGGAACGCAGAAGAATATCTGAAATCGCTTGTCTGATCTGAAATTGAACACTTCGGAAACGAAGGGCAAAAAACGAAAAAACAAAAAATAAAAAACTTGAAATCGCAGATAAACACAGCTATTTGGGGCAACGCAGACATCTTTGTAGTATTGTACCAAAAACAAATTTTTATGCTTCAAAACCTCAAACAACTAATTAACGGTTGATTGAATCTTTTTAAAAGAAAAACAAACCATACATAAAGCACAAAAAATGGCGGCCGAGAATTTCTCGGTCGCCTTTTTACGAACTCGCTGTTTACGCTGTTTTGATTTAATATTCCTGAAATTCCCCAAGAGTATCTAACATTTGACCTGTTTTTCGAAAAACAGGTCTTGAACTGACGACTTCGTTTTAATCCCCGCCTGACACCTACAATTTAATACAAATCTTTTAAGAGAGAACAAGAATATCGCAATATAAATCGGGGTATAAAATATCTGCATGCAAAGTGCTTGCTTTTATGTTAAAACAAAATCACAAATTTGTCAATAATCTAATGCGAAAAAATCGCCAAAAAACCCTTAAACGCACGTATTGCAATATAAAAAGCAATAAATCTGCAACTTTTTGCAACATGAATATATTGACTTACATAGCAAGGTTTGTTACAATTTAAAGCGTAAAAGGGAAAAGGCGGCTAACTATGTCAATTCAGGTAAAAAACAAACATTTCCTGCTCGAAACCGAAAATACCACGCTTATATTAAGGGAATATTGCGGTTTTTTGGAACAGGTATATTACGGCGCCAAAATTCCCGATTATAAATTGGATTATTTAAGGAACGACCAGATTTTCGGGTTTTGTTCTTACGATAAAAACATCGGTTTAAGATACACTTACGCGGGCGCGAAATACGAATATTCGGGCGACAACACGGGCGACGGGCGCTTGCCTGCGCTTAACGTTATCGACGAAAACGGATTTATAGGGTGCAGGCTTAAATATAAAGGATTTGAACTTGTAAATTCGCTTCCGCAGGATTATGATATGCCTGCGGTACGCGGGCTTGAAAAGGGCATAAAAATAACCCTTTTCGACGAAGAAAAAGGCATTTCTGCCGACCTTTATTATTTTATAGCCGAAGATTGCGACGTTATTTGCAGATTCGCGCGCATAAACAACGACGGCGAGAGCAAAATTTCGCTGGTTAAAGCGGCAAGTTTGCAACTCGATTTCGAAAAACCCGATTTCGAAGCGATAACTTATTCGGGTTGTTGCGGTTCGGAACTTCGCGTAGAAAGGCAAAATATTTTTAAAGGCAAATACGAAATAAGTTCGTGCGCGGGGCTTACGGGGCACGCTTCGAATCCGTTTTTTGCGCTTTGTTCGCGCGGGGCAACCGAAAACTACGGCGAATGTTACGCGTTCAATTTAATATACAGCGGAAATTTTAAAAACGTAATCGAGTGCGACGAACGCAACTTTTTACGCGTTTTATGCGGAATAAACGATAAAAACTTTAACTGGACGCTTGAAAAAGACGAAAGTTTTTACACTCCGCAGGCGGTAATGACTTTCGGCGAGCAGGGGTTCGGCGGAATATCCCGCAATTTTCACAAACTTATACGCGAGCGGATTTTACCGCCGCAATTCAATAAACCCGCGCCGATCGTGGCGAACACCTGGGAAAGTTTCGGTTTTAACATAACGCAGGAAAAGTTTGTTAAATTTGCCGAAAAAGCGGCGCTTGCGGGCGCGGACACGGTAGTTTTAGACGACGGCTGGTTTCGAAGCGACGACAAAAGCGGGCTTGGCGACTGGGTTTTGTGCAAAGAAAAATTTGCGGGCGGCATCGAAGCCTGCGTTAACAAACTCAACGAATTAAACCTTAATTTCGGGATTTGGTTCGAGCCGGAAATGATAAGCGAAAACAGCGCGCTTTATAAAACTCATCCCGATTGGGTTTTAAACAACGGCAACGAAGGCAGTTTAAGCCGCAATCAATACGTTTTAGACCTTACAAACCCGGCGGTCGTCGATTATATAACCGACCTTGTGACAGGCTTTTTATCGCATTATCCCGTAACTTATTTAAAATGGGACGCGAACAGATATATCTCGGAAGCGGGCAGCAAATACACGAAAAACCAAGGCGAAGTGTGGCACAGATACGTTTTGGGGCTTTACGAAGTTTTTGAAAGAATAACCAAAAAGTTTCCGAACGTGTGGATAGAAGGCTGCGCGGGCGGCGGCGGAAGATTCGATTTGGGAATGCTTTATTATCAGCCGCTTATATGGATTTCGGATAACACCGACCCTTACGGTAGGGCAGCCATTCATTACGGCGCAAGCCTTGCCTATCCGATGAGGGTTATGAGTTATCATATCTCGAAAGACGAAGGGTATACGGGCAAGCGTTCGGACGCGGAATTCAGGTTTTTGGTTTCGCGGTTCGGCGGAATAGGGTATGAGTTCGATTTAACCGTTTTATCAGACGAGCAAATAAGCGAATATCGCGCGCTTTTAAGCGAGCGCAAAAAGGCCGCAACATATATAAACGACGGCGATTTATACAGACTTGAAACCGACAACGAACATTATTACGCATGCCTGAACGTTATGCCGGATAAAAAATCGGCGCTGCTTACGTTTATTCAGACTTGCTCGAAGCCGCGCGTAGAAAGCATAAACGTCAGCGTTAAGGGGCTTAACCCCGATACTCTTTACGAAATAGAAGGTTGCGGGTTGAAACTGCACGGAAAAACGCTTGAAAAAGCGGGGATAAAGATAGGCGATTTGCTGTGCCCGCATTGGAAAAGTGACCGAAGCGGCGGAATTTATCTGAAAAAAGGCAAATCGGGCAGCGGCGTATCTCTCGTTATAAAAGCCGCCGACTAAGCAGAAAAGGAATAAAAAGCGATAGATTCGGCTGAATAAATATAAGTACAACTATAAGTGCGACGGCATCTTAAAAAGGAACGCGAATGGAAGGTTTTGACGAACGCAGGTTTCAATATCGTTTTTTCAACAAATACGAGCGCGACGACTTCAAACTTACGCAATACGGCTATCACAGGTGGAGCAAAGAAACCGCTCACGCGCCTACGATAAAAGACAGTTACGTTTTGCACATAGTGCTCGAAGGTAAGGGGTTTGTGCGCGTAAAAAACAAGCAATATCAGGTTTTGCCGGGCAACGCGTTTTTAATTCGCCCCGGCGAACTTATCGATTATTATTCGGATAAAAACAACATATGGTCGTATATTTGGCTTGGCGTCGAAGGTAATTCTGCCGAAGAATTTTTCTTTCGCTGCGGGTTCGACGAATTCAACTACGTTCTGCCGCTTACGGGGGTAGACGAATTGCGCGCGATAATAGCCGACATGCTTTCGCGCCCCGAAACCAACGAGCCCGACTTATACACGGTTGCCAAAACTTACGAATTTTTATCTTGTTTCGCTTCGAAAATATCCACTTTCAAGCGTAAAAGCGAAGCGAAATACAGCGACAACTTAAACAAAGTGGTCGAATATATTCACCGCAACCATTACCGCGACCTTTCGATAACCGAAATATGCGAGAAGTTCGGTTTCGAGCGAAGCACTTTGTATAGAATGTTCAAAAGGGAATTCGGCATTTCTACGCAAGAATATATATTGATTTATCGGCTTGAAGTTGCAGACAACTGCATAACGCATACTTCTATGTCGTTCAAAACGATCGCGATTGATTGCGGTTTTAACAATTATGCGCATTTTAGCGGAAGTTTTAAGCGTTATAAGGGTGTTTCGCCCAAAGAATACCGCGAACAGACCGAAAAGCAAAAACTTTTGCAAATAAATAAAAATCAATAGGAGGATTTAATGATGAAAAAGACAAAACTTGCGGCATTAGCGTTATGCTTTGCCCTACTCGTATGCGCGCTTACGGGCGTTGCATGCGGCACGCAGACCGATACCGGCGGTACCGGCGGCAAAACGGAATGGTCGTTCGGCGCCGATCTTCCCGTAGCGTGCGAAGAAAACGACAAAGTAAGCATTGTTTTAAACGTCGAAGGGGCTGACGATTACGAAGTCGTTTACGAAGTCGTTTTCGGCACTACCCAAGTCGAAGTAAGCGAAGGCGGCGAATTTACGCCCGCAGCCGCAGGAACTTACACCGTTAAGGTTAAAGTAACCGCAAAAGGCGAAACCAAAGAAAAAACTTATACCTTAACCGTTACAAAAGACGCGACCGACCCCGTTATAACAACGAAAATCGCGGATAAAACGGTTGAAAAAGGCGAATATAACTTTGCAGGCGACCTTGCAGAAATAGTTGCTGCCGATAACAAAACGCAAGCCGAAAATCTTGTTAAATCGATAGTTTCGGTAACGCTCGACGGCACGGCGTTAGAGATGACCGAAAACGCTTGCACCTTCGAACGCGCGGGCGAATATAACGTTAGTTATCAAGTTACCGACGAAGAAGGAAACTCTGCAAACGCTTCGTATAAGATAACCGTAAAAGGTCTGTATCTTAACGAAAAAGCGTTCGTATCCAAAGTTTTCCAACTTGCCGAATACGAAATTGCCGAAGCCAAAGTTTACGGAATCGAAAACGCGGCGGTAAAAGTTACCTTAGCGCAAGGCGATGAAATTAACGAAGTTGCCATGGGCGCCAGGGTAAAATTCTTAAATGTTTCCGACGCAGTTCTTAAATACGTTTTGTCGGTAGGCGAAGAAGAAAAAGAAATTATTGAAAAAACCGTTAAAATAACCGCGCTCGACCTTATGATTTCGGCAGCCGATTTCTCTGCGACCGAAGGCGATGAAATCACTATTCCTTCCGCTTCGTTATCGCACGAAACCGCGGGCGTAACCGTAAGCGTAAAAATTTCGGGGCAATATCAAGAAGAACAAGCGGTTGCGCAAGGCGATAAAATAACCGCGGCAAGCGGCGTTACCGATATTACTTATACCGCCGAAAACGAAGATAAATCTTTCAGTTTAACCCGCGTAATAAGCGTTGTTGCAATCGGCAAAGACGAGATCGTTTCGTTCGAACAAGTTAATGGCGACAACCCCGACTTCAACGTTCCCCCTCTTGGAATGAAACTCGGCAACGAAGAACTTAATTCCGATCCCGCATATGTTCATTCGGGCAAATATTCGGCAAAACTTATATTCGGACCGCAAAGACCTAACGCCAATACTTTCGGCGCAGGGTTCTGTTATTGGGATAATCAGATAAGAAATGCAAACGTAGAAGGTGCCAACGGCATTTCGATGTGGATTTATTGTGCCAAAAAAGAAGCTTATATTGTTGCCGCAATAGCGACCGGAGCAACCGGCAAGGGGTATTCCGGCGCAAGAATTTCGCATGTAATTAAACTTGGAGAAGGTTGGAACGAAGTTAATATCAACTTCGATTATCAGGTTTACGATGCCGGCGAAAAAACCGCAGCCGACGGAACGGTATTAGGCGCGCTCGATATTAAAAACGGCATAAGCGAATTATGTTTCTACAGAGTTAAAAAAGGCGCCTATACCGATTGGGACAGCGTAAACGGCGGTAACTGTACCGACTATATTTACGACAATGCTCTTTCTGTTTACGTTGACGAAGTAAGGATAAGAAAATTCGAAATTCCCGACGGAGTATACTTTACTTTCGATAAAAAACCCGAAGCAACCGGAACCATTGGCGGCACCGCCGTTGCAACCGCTCCGCGTATGCTCGTAGAAGAGGGAGTAACCTTAACCGTTGCCGTAACCGCTCCTAACGGCGAACAGACTATCGTTAACGCAGGCGACAGTTTCGATTTAACTCTCGGCGGCTATTACACCTTGACCTATAAAGCCGAAAAAGAGGGCAAACCTACACAGGAGGTTAGTTTCCAGGTTCTTGCAACCGATCCCGCCGAATTCCTTTCGTTTGAAACCATAAACGGCGCCACGCCCGATATAGCAAAAGGCGTATACGGCAACGTAACCGCCAACACCGATTCTCAATACGTAAAAGTAGGAAAGCAATCGGCTAAACTCGAAACCGTTTTAAACGAATGGGGCAACTGCACCGCAGGTTTTGCCTGGGACGGGGGAGCGCTTCAGATGCCCACCGTCGAAAACGCAAACGCCCTTACTTTCTGGATGTATTCCGAAAAAGAACTTTATCTCTACGCTACCGTTACCACCGGTGTTATGGCTAATAACACGTGGGTATGCAAAACTTCTAAACCCATAGCGTTAAGCGTTGGTTGGAACTTCGTGACTCTCGACGTGCGTTATTCTTTCGACGCACTCGGATTGGATTTTAATAACGGACTTCAGGAATTATACTTCAGAACGGGTGACGCAAACGCTGTGGGTAAAACTCCCGCAACTTTGTATATCGACAGCGTTTACTTTGCAAACCTTGAAATACCCGACGGGCTTTACTTCGTATTCGACAGCAAACCCGAAACAACCGGAACCATGGGCGGCACCGCCGTTGCAACCGCTCCGCGTATGCTCGTAGAGGAGGGAGTAACCTTAACCGTTGCCGTAACCGCTCCTAACGGCGAACAGACTACCGTTAACGCAGGCGACAGTTTCGATTTAACTCTCGGCGGCTATTACACCTTGACCTATAAAGCCGAAAAAGATGGCAAACCTTCGCAAGAAGCAAGTTTCCGGATTCTTGCTACCGTTCCGGGCGAATTCATGTCGTTTGAAGATGTTAACGGCTCGGTTCCCGAAATAGCAAACGGCGTTTACGGCACCGTAATCGCAAACACCGATGCGGCATATGTAAAATCGGGCAGCCAATCGGCAAAACTCGTTTTCGGCATCAACAATACGCCTGCGGGAACGCATCAGGCAGGATTCGTCGATTGGTCGGCAAAATATAAGCCCGACATCGAAGGTGCCAACGGTATCGCTTTCTGGGTACATTCGGATATAAACGCATATCTCTACGCAAATATTTCTACCGGTTCGGGATCTGCCTACTCGGGTGCGAAAACGTCGAAAGCCATCGAACTTAAAACAGGCTGGAATTATGTAGAAATAAACATAAATTCGGATATGGCTTCGAGCGGCGTAAAAATCGCTGACGGTATAGCCGAATTGTTCTTCCGTTTGGGTAGCGACGCAAACGGCGCCGATATGAGCGGAAATATTACCGCAACATTATATATCGACAGCGTGTGCTTTTCTGTGCTTCCCGACAGAGTTATCGAAAACCTCGCAATCGATTACATGAACATCAATCTTCCCGAAGATCAGACTGTTTTAGGCGATCGTGAATTCGGTATGGTGACACGTTGCACCGACGAAAAATATACCAAAAACGGCAAGCCGAGTTTAAAACTTGAAATGTTTGCCGATGAAGCACCCCTTAAAACCATGCGTGCTTGCTATTCCGGTTGGGGTAAAGGCATATTGCTTACCGCAGGCGAAAACGCCGTTAAATTCGACGTTTACGCTTCGCGTGCCGCGTTTGTTTCGTTTGAATTCGGAACGGGCGGAAACGCCGGCAGCGGCGCATACAGCGGTGCCAAGTTCGCAAAAGTAATCGAACTTAAACAGGGCTGGAACACCGTAACCATTACGTTCGGCGACAATGCAGACGTTCAGGGCGCAACCCTTGCCGACGGTATAGTTCACTTCGGTGCAACTACAGTTAACTCGATTTCTGCATTGCCCGATAACGGCTGTTTCCCTGATGTAGCAAGCGAAGAGCTTACCCTTTATGTAGCCACTATGTATGCGATAGTCGCATAAAGGCATAAAAACAACCGATCATAAACAAAACAAAATAACATTTTACGGTTCGGGCGGATTATTCCGCCCGGGCTATAAAACGGAGATTAAAAAATGTTTAAAAATTTAAAGGAACGACTTAAATCGGCAAAGAAAACGGTAGCCGCCGTATCGGTTTGCGCATTGCTTTTTACGGGCGCGTGCGGAACCGCCGGCGGACAAAATTCCGATGTGAACGCTACTTTATGGAGCGCGCCTTCTACCGTAAAATATATGCTCGACGATTCGCCGGTTTCAGATTACGGCGAGAACATGAACGTTTCGCTTGCGGCTAACGAAAAAGAAAGCGCGCAGCTTACCGTAACTCCCAAAACCAACGTTAAAAATTACGAAATTTCGATAAGCGATTTAACGGGCGACAACGGGCATACCATTTCGAAAGAGAACGTTTCGGTATTCGTTGAAAAATATATTAACGTTTCAACCGTAACCACCGTGTTCCGCGCGGGGTATTATCCCGACGCGCTTGTTCCTTACGATAGCGTTAAGCAGGCAAAAGAAGACAGAATTAAAGCGGGGCAGAACCAAACGTTTTTATTCACGGTTTATGCACCCGAAAACACGCCTGCAGGCAATTATTCGGCAGACGTAACGATTAAACTCAACGGGCAAACGAGAACCAGCAAACTTAACGTTACGGTTTACGATTTCGCAATTCCTACCGAAAGCCATTCGCGCACGTCATTCTTTTTGTGGTATGACCAATTTATGTATCAATGCGATAACGTTACCGACGAACTCATCGATAATTATATCGATTTTATGCTCGATTATCGCGTAAACACTTCGATAGGCAGAATAGGCCAGTATAACACCAAAGAACTTATTGAAAAACACATTAACTTTGCAAAAGACGAACGGGTAAACACCATCGATTTGCCATTCGTTTATATAACCGAACAGGTAAACGGCAAAAACTTCACTTCGTTCGATTACGACGGGCTTAAATACTTTTTGACCGAAGTTATCCGCGCAAGTTCGGATGAAAACAACTACGTTAAAAAATTCAAACTTTCGTTCAACGCACTCGACGAACCCAACACGGGCAAATATGAAAACGTGCGCTTTGTTCACCAAAAGTTTTTGCGTTTAAAACAAGAACTCGCCGCCGATACCGTGCTTTTCCCCGAAGGCGCGAAAGAAAAAGTAAAATCGGCTCTTTTACAAATTCCCAACGCCTGCACGACCAACTATAAAGAAACGCTCGACCGCCACGTTGCCGGCGACGATTACGGCGTCGATTCGTGGTGCGGCGTTTACGACTGGTATGACAGCGAAGCCAACCGCTATCGCTTGGAGCAAGCCACCGAACAGGGCGACGGTTCGTGGTGGTATGGTTGCATACAGCCCACAAACCCCTATCCCGCATATCACATCGACGACAACCTTTTAAGCGCGCGCGCTTTGAACTGGATGATGATGGATTACGGTATTCAGGGCAACCACTATTGGGCGGTTAACATCTGGTCGGTTTACGGCGGTTCGTATACCTACCGCGACGTATGGACCGATGCGCTTGCTTTCCCGGGTGCCGTCGGCGACGGATATATCATTTACCCGGGTTCGCGCTACGGGCTTGATACCGCAATCGCGTCTATTCGTTTAGAAGCCATACGCGACGGGCTCGAAGATTACGAATATTTATACAAACTTAAAAATTTAAACGAAGATCTCGCCGGTAAATACGATGTTTTCGATTATGACTTTAACGAAAACATGTCGAAGTTATACGACCTTATTTATCAGGGCACCATTATTCACAACGACATCGACGCGTTCGCCGTAGCGCGCGAAACTGTTGCCGAACTTATCTCGCTCGCGCAAAAGGGCGTTTTGGTAACTTTCGACCGCTCGTCGCTTAACGGCAAAATAACCGCCAACGTTTACGGCGGCGACAACGTTTCCGAAGTTAAAGTAAACAACGTTTCGGCTACCGCGGCAAAAAGCGGCGAAGGCAATTTATTTACGGCTTCGTTCTTCCCCGCAGGGTATGCGAACGTCTCGCTTAAATGCGGAAACGAAAATATAACCAAAAAGATTTTCGTCGGCGGATTAAGCGTTCTCGTTAACTCGTTCGAATCCGAAAGCGTTATAGGCGGCATCGTCTGCTCCGACGAAAGCGAATACGACGATATAGCGGACACTTCGGTTTCGCTCTCGCAGGAATTTGCAAAAAACAATTCGGCGCTTAAAACTTCATGCGTTAAAGGCACGTCGAAGTCTTATAAAAACTCGGTTACCTTATCCGCCAAAAACGGGGTTATCTCGGATTCGGAAAGATTTGCGTTTATCGATTTCGAAGTGTATAACCCGCAGGATAAAGCGATTGAAGTTTTCGTAACGTTAAAATCGAAAAACAAGGCGGTAACGCTCGTTTCGGCTGTTGCCCGCCCCGGGCAATGGAGCAAAATTTCGCTTCAATTCGTAAATTTGGGCGACTTCGATTTAAGCGACCTGCAGAGCGTAACGTTCGCGTTTTCGCCGCTTAACACGCTTGAAAACTTCGATATTTATTTAGATAACGTTAAAATGACCGCGAGAGGTGAATTATGAAAAAATTATTAGCCTTAATTACGGCTTTAATATGTTCGTTCGGCGCGCTTGCTGCAGCCGGTTGCAACGCGGGCGGCGGCTCCGACGATAATTTCGTGGGGCTTTACGACGAAGTTGTTAAAGAAGAAGTAACTTTCACTTACACCAACGACAACATGCTCTACGACTTCGAAGAAAAAGAAGCGTGTTATATGAATATGTCGTTCGATTGCATTTTCGGAAGCGCTTCGCTTAACACCGACAAAAAATACCTTACCTGCGGAAACGGCAGTTTAAAATTAGACGTTTACGGCAGAACGGACGGAAGCTGGTCGATCGCTTATTTCGATATTCCGTCGAAATATTCCGACTTTACTACCGTCGATTCTATTTTGGTCGACGTTATGTACGTTACCGAAGATTCGCATGAACAAATAGTTTCGCTCGGCGTTTGGTCGAGTAACGGCAACCGTTGCGAAACCGAAGGCAGAGTAAGGGCGAAAAGCGGCAAATGGTTTACTTTAAAAATAGCCATGCACGACGTTATGTATGCCTGCACCATAGGCGGCGCGTGGAAATACGGCATTAAGTGGCGCGACGATTATATGAAAAACATGACAAGGCTTTATATCTCGCTTCCGCCTTTTACGCAGGGGCAAAAACCCGTTACGCTGTATGTAGACAACGTTCGCTTGACTTATCTTAACAACGATTGATTTAATCGATTTTAATAATTTCCGCTAATCTTTTCACTTTAGCAGGGAGAAAAATAAAATGAAAATCAAAAAAATATTAACCGGCGTGCTTGCCGCGGTTCTCGCTGCTTCGGCGGCCGCTTGCGGCGACGGCGGCAACACCACGACCGAAGACCGCAATCACATCGAAATGTACGTTATGGACGCGGGCTATCGCACCGAAGTTTTCGATGAACTCGCAAAAGCCTTTCAAGTTCATTTTCCCGACGTAACAATTAAAATTTATCCGTCGACGGGCGTCGATTCGAAACTTACGAGCGAACTCGGCAAAAAGAACGGCGTGGGCGATATTTGGTTCGCGGGCGAACAGAATATCATTCGTCTCGTCGAAAAAAATAAGATTTGCCCCATTATGGATTTAACCGATCTTATGGGCATGACCGCGCTCGGCGAAGATAAAACGTTAGAAGAAAAGTTGAACCCGCGCTATAAGTATTACGATACTTATAAGGATAAATATTATTCGATAAGTTGGGTTTACGGCGCGTGCGGCATTATGTATAACGCCAACTATCTGTCCGAAGAAAACGAACCCAAAACCACCAAACAGTTTATAAAACTCGTGCAGGATATTGCGGGCGGCAAAACCGAAGGGATTCCTTCTACGGTTAAACCCTTAATCTGGTCAGGCGCAAACGCCGCGGGCTATATGTCGTATGCCATGGAAACCTGGAAAGCGCAGTATATGGGCGTCGATAAATACGACGCGATGATTAACTTCTGCGAAAACGGCAACTACACTTACGAATATTTAAACGACGACGCTGTTTTATACGCTTATAACACCGTTAAACAGATCGCCGATCCGTCTTACAGCGTAAAAGGTTCCGAAGGATTCCAGCACACCCCCGCACAGCAAGATTTCTTGCGCGGCGCGGCTGTGTTTATGCCCAACGGCGACTGGATCGAAACCGAAATGCGCTCGTCTGCCGCTGACAGCGGCATAACCCAGAACGTTAAGTTCCTGCCCACTCCCATCGTAAGCGAACTCGGCGTTAAACTTCGCCTTGCCGGCTCTGCCGCTACCGCAGAAGAACACGAAAACTTGCTTGTTGCTTTGGTTACCGCTATCGACGACGGTAAAACCGACACCGAAATCAAAGCGACCTATGCAAACCTTTCCGACGCGCAGATTAAAGCGGTAAGAGAAGCCCGTTCGGTAGTTTACACGCTCGGCGCTTCGCACCGTATTTACATTCCTACCTATTCGAAAGCAAAAACCGCCTGCTATAACTTCGTTCGTTTTATGGCAAGCGACGAAGGTATTAAAATCTTCCGTAAATACGCCGGTTCGCATTCGCCGTTCGAATATACCGTTCAACCCGAAAACGAAGAACTTACCGGTTTTCAGAAAAGTCAGGATAAGGTTTTGAAAAATTGCAGCCTTATTTACGCTACCATCACCAAATCGCCCATTCGCGCGTATAACACCATAAATTCCGATACCAACGCGTTTTCCGAATTCTATGCAAACTCCTCGATAACGGCAGAACAACTTCGCGCCGATCACTACGACTCGGTTGCAAGCAAATGGAATTCGATGAAACTGATTGCCGGCGTATCCTGATTTTTTAGTATCATTCAACCGCCTGTAACCGCCGGGCGGGCAGAAAAACCCGTTCGGCTAACCAAGCAAAAACTCAAATTTAAATTTTATCAGGGACAAAAATGGCTTATAAAACAAATAAACCGTCGAAAGCTAAATGGTCGGGAATTATTTTCGCGGCGACCTTTCTCGCTTTCCCCATTTTACAATTTATAGTTTTTTATCTGGGCGTAAACGTTAAATCGTGGATTTCGGCTTTTCAGCCCGAGTTTGGCGAAGAATTTTCGCTTATCAATTTCCGATTGTTCTTTATCGAACTGAAAGATCCGTTAAACGCAATGTCGTCAACGATAAAAAACACCTTTATCACGTTCGGCGTTTACGATTTTATTTCGCTCCCTTTGTGCGTGTTCTTTTCATACGTTTTATATAAAAAAGTGGCGGCAAGTTCGTTTTTCCGCGTGGTTTTCTATTTTCCGTCGTTACTCAGCATAGTTGCGCTCGCGCTCGTGTTCTATTTTATAGTAGACGTAAAAGGTCCCATAGCCCTTGAGTTTAACTCGATCGGGCTTAATTATCCGTCGCCTTTCGGGCGCGAAGGTTCGGCTTTTGCATGGATTATGGTTTTCTGCGTATGGTCGGGCTTCGGCTATTCGATAGTGCTTTTTTCGGGTTCTATCGCAAGGCTTCCCGTCGAGATTTTCGAAAGCGCGAAAATCGAAGGTTGCTCTATGGCGCGCGAATTTTTCACTATAGTGGTGCCGCTTCTCGCGCCCACAATTTCAACGCTGTTCATTTTAAACTTCGCCGCGGCTTTCGGTATGTGGGCGCCCGTTCAACTTTTAACGGCGGGCGGGTATAAATCGTCTACTATCGGCTATTTTATTTATTCGCAGGCAAAAGCGGGCAACTATAAATATCCGTCGGCAATCGGGCTTCTGGTTTCGGTTATCGTGGTACCCGTCGTTCTCGGGTTAAGGGCGATTTCTTCAAAATTCTTCGAGGAGGATACCTTTTAATGCAAAACGCAAACGTATTAAAACAAAAGCGTTCAAACAAAATAAAGCGCGGCAAGGGCGAAAGCGTGTTTATGTGGATTATGTTCGCGCTGTTTCTGTTTTACGCTCTGTCGGTAATTCTTCCGTTTTTGTGGACGATTATGAACTCGCTGAAAAGCAACGGCGAATTTTTCGAAAACTGGAACTCGTTTCCGTCAAGATTAAAATTCGAAAACTATGCCGACGCTTTCGAAAAAATTAATTATAACGACACGAACCTTATCGGGATGTTTTTCAACAGCCTTATTTTAACCGTTGAAAACACTTTGGCGGCGGTAATTTTCCCGCTTATGACGGCTTACGTCATCGCCAAATACCCTTATAAATTCTGTAAATTCCTTTACGGGCTTGCGCTTGTGGTACAGGTTTTGCCTACGATAGGCTCGCTTCCCGTCGAATATAAACTCGTTTACGACTTGGGCATTAACGACAACTTCTTTTTAATCTGGATTTTGTCGGCGGGTTCGTTCTCGTTCAACTTCCTTATTTTATACGCGGGGTTCCGCTCGGTAAGCTGGACCTATGCCGAATCGGCTATGATCGATGGGGCGGGGCATTACACCGTTTTCTTTAAAATAATGCTTCCGCAAGCAAAACCGTTTATAACGGCAATTGCAATTACCACCTTTATTTCGCAGTGGAACAACTATAACACGCCGTTTTTGTATCTCGACAGATACCCCACGATGGCGCTCGGACTTTACGACTTTCAGCAAAAACAACTTTACGGCACGCAGATGTCGCCGCTGTTCGCGGGCATTATCCTTTCGGTTCTGCCGGTTGCCGTGCTGTTTACGGCAATGCAAAAAACCATTATGGAAAACACCGTTGCCGGCGGCATTAAAGGCTGATTTTTGCGGCCGAAAACGCTTTACTAAAACCAAAAAATATGATAGAATGAAATTCGCCCTTAAACTTATAGTGTGGGGCGAATTTGTTTAAACGAAAAAATTAAAAGGTTAAACTATGACCGAAAAAATTAAATCTGCCGTGTGGGCGGAAGGGCAAAAAAATCAGATGAATCGCGCGTTTGCGTTCGTTTTGGACCTTGGCAAAAAACAAATGGGCGAAATCTGCTTGTCGGCGGCTTCGTGCTATAAAGTAATTGCCGACGGAAAACTTATGGGGTTCGGTCCCAACCGCACGGCTCACAGCTATGCGCGCGTCGCGGTTTATCCGTTTAACGCGCAATATATTACGGTAGAAGTGCAAAGCCATTTCGTGCCTAATTTCTGCTGGGTAAAACGCGAACCCTTTTTTGCCTGCGTTTTAAAAACCGAAAGCGGAAAAGAATATTTTGCCGAAGATTTTAATTGTTTTGCGCTTTCGGATCGCGTTCAGAAAGTCCGCCGCTATTCGTTTCAGCGCGGATTTTGCGAAACTTATATAAACGAAAAAGACAGAACCGCGCTTTATTTTTGCAAGCCGCAAAACGCTTTTCCGCGCGTTAAAACCGAAAAGGCCGAACTTCCGCACCTTTTACCGTCGGAAACGTTAAACCCCGCGCTCAGCGAAATTTTTGCAGAAAAAGTTATCGATTCGGGCTATTGCAAAACTTCGCCCGAAATCGCGGTTTACGTCGATCGCACCGAAACGCTTATAGGTACCGTTATCGAAGGTTTTAAACGAGGCGAATGGCAGGATTTTTCTACCGACGAAATAAGCCGCATAACATATCTTTCGGGCGCAAAATCGGGCGATTACGCTTATGAAACGCTCGACTTTTCGCGCATCGTAACGGGCATAGTCGAAGTTGAAATAATAGCCGGTAACGCGGGCGAAGTATTTTTTGCGTTTGACGAAATTTTATCGGACGAAAAGTTAAAAACGATAAAGCCTTTCCGCGGCGACACCGCGAACGTGTTTAAGTGGACGGTTAAAAAGGCGGGCGTTTACAACCTTTCGGCTTTCGAACCTTACGCTTTCAGATATGCAAACGTGATAACTTCTGCGGGCGTAAAGGCAAACGTAAAGGTGCGCGCCTACGAAAATCCCGAAGCGGGAAAGATGCTTTTTGAGTGCGACGACAAAAAAATCGAGCAGATTATGGAAGCGGCGCGGCATACGTTCGCGCACAACGCGGTAGACCTTTTAACCGATTGCCCTTCGCGCGAGCGGGCGGGCTGGCTTTCGGACAGTTTTTTCTCGTCGGTGGCAGAGCGCGTTTTTACGGGCGACAATAAAGTTGAACGCGCGTTTTTGCAAAACTATATTTTAGCCGACAAAAGCGGGCATCCGAAGGGAATGATTCCACGTTGCTATCCCGCCGATTATTACGAAGAAGACGGTTTTATTCCCAACTGGTCGCTTTGGTACATCCTTGAAATTTACAAGTATTTTACGCAATACGGCTATGACGAAACGGTTGAAAAATCGCGCGCCAACGTCGAAGGCATTTTGAATTATTTTGTCGATTTCGAAAACGAGTTCGGCGTGCTCGAAGACCTTAAAGGGTGGATTTTCGTAGAGTGGAGCGCGGCGAACAATTCCGACCACATAAACGGCATAAACGTTCCGTCGAACGCCTGTTATTACGCTTCGCTTCTTGCCGCCGCCAAAGTTTACGGCATTAAAGGCTTAAAAGAAAAAGCCGAAAAAGTTAAAGATTATCTGCTTAAAAACGCTTACGTCGACGGCTTTTTCGTCGATAACCTTATCCGAAACGAAAAAGGCGATATAATTCCCACCGAAAACTACACCGAAACCTGCCAATATTATATGTTTTTCTTTCAGTGCGCCGATAAGCACACGCACAAAGAATTGTTCGATAAAATGCTTAACGAATACGGCAAGTCGGATAGTTCGGCAAGCGGCGGAAATCAGGTAAAAAAACAACTTACTCCGTCGAACATGATTTACGGTGTGTATATGCGGCTCGAACTTTTAATGCGCGAGCAGAAAAGGGTTGAACTTTTAAACGAATGCGTGCGCTATTTTTACGATATGACGCAAAAAACCGGCACTTTATGGGAAAATAACACCGCTTCGGCAAGTTGCGACCACGGTTTTGCTTCTTACGTTTCGCGTTTTATAATTTACGCGCTTTTCGGGTTCGACGTTTTATATCCCGAAAAGGGCGGCGCGAAAAACGGCATTAAATTAAACTCCGAAGCCGTTTTGCCGTTTAAACAAAAAACGGTTAATTTAAGCGTTTTAAACAATATCGTAACGGTAAAATAATCAACGTAATAATATAGAAAAAGCCGCGCTATAGGTCGATTATCGCCTGTTTCGCGGTTTTTTAATATGTAATTTAATTGTCGTTTTTTTGTTGAAAAATTAAGCGGCTGAAATATAAGCGACAGGGTATCGGGGTGGGTAAACGCGCCGCTTATGTCGCGGTCGCAAACGATATAATCGATGTCGGAAACGTTGCAAATTTTAAACGCGCCGCCTTTGCCTATTTTTGTGTTGTCGCAAAGGCAAACTTTTTTATCCGATTTTGCATCATAGTGCTTATTATTTCGTTGCAGGGCTGAAACAAATCGTAAATGCCGCCGTCCGACGTTATTCCGTGAACCGAAAAAAACATAAATCGGCATGAATTTTCGATATTGCGGCTCGCGCGAATTCGCCCGTTAAAGCGGCGTTGTTTTCCGAATAAACCTTGCCGCCCGAAGAATAAACGTTAACCCCTTTCGCGGCAAGAGCGGCGAGTGCGTCTACGCCGTTGGTAACCACCGTTACGTTAGGAAACTCAGAAAGATATTCCGCAAAAAATACGACGTTGACGGCGAATCCAAAAAAATCATGTCGCCGTCGTGCACAAGTTTAAGCGCTTTTATCGCAATAAGCCGCTTTTCAAGGGCGTTTGAGTGTTTTCTCGTGAAAAACGACAGGCCCGATTCGTCGTCGTTTATCGATTTCACTCCGCCGTGAGTGCGCATCACAAGCCCGTCTTTTTCAAGTTCGGTAAGTTTCCGCGTTATCGACGACGG
>ENA-ORIC01000104-ORIC01000104.1-human-gut-metagenome-genome-assembly--contig:-NODE-104-length-117209-cov-11.019004_pt1 | contig 117209 bp, 112 predicted proteins | sample MGYA00243023_ERZ508732 | MGnify/ENA primary metagenome ERZ508732 (study PRJEB26277, sample SAMN04329767) | human gut metagenome | biome: human-associated habitat | host: Homo sapiens | place: USA... | reverse complement strand
GCTGCCTCCCGTAGGAGTCTGGGCCGTATCTCAGTCCCAATGTGGCCGTTCAACCTCTCAGTCCGGCTACTGATCGTTGACTTGGTAGGCCGTTACCCCACCAACTATCTAATCAGACGCGAGCCCATCTACTAGCAGATTACTCTTTTCCCATTTTCATCATGTGATGTTCATGGCATATGCGGTATTAGCAATGATTTCTCACTGTTATTCCCCTCTAGTAGGCAGGTTGCTCACGCGTTACTCACCAGTCCGCCACTAAAGCCATTGTTATAAAATCTCAATCAGATAAATCTTCAATCCTTTTTATAACGACTTCCGTTCGACTTGCATGTCTTATGTGCGCCGCCAGCGTTTATCCTGAGCCAGGATCAAACTCTCATATTTATGGTATTTATATTTAATGTTTTTCAACATTTTATAAATCTAAATCTTTAAGTTTTAAAGCTCATTAAATTTGTTTTTTATGGTAGTACAAATTAACTACCGCTATTGGTCTTTTTTCAAAGGTTTATTGTTTACTTTTCAATGTGCTCTTGTTCTTCAGCTCTTCGCTGTGGAACGTTTCATATTGTACCATCTTTATTTTGTTTTGTCAACAGTTTTTTAAATTTTTTTCAAATTATTTTTTATACTGTTTTTTAGGATAAAAAAGTGTAAAATAAAAAACTAGTAACGCTTAATTTTGTTGTAATTTGGAGTGTTTTTATTACTAATTTATTTAATATTTTTATCCGTTGTTCGGCACTTCAAATATAATACCACAGACCTTATTTAATGTCAACACCTTTTTAAAATTTTTTCAATTTTTTTCTTGAGTATTTTTAAATATCCTTTTTTCCATTTTACTCTTTACATATTCCATTGCAATATTAAATATTTCGTTATATCTTTCCATTGTTTTTGCATCATTAAATTTATGCCTTTTATATATCTTTTCTATATAATTGTTTTCATCTATTATTTGTAAGCTATATTTATAGTTAAAATCATATACATATGCAAAATGGCACACCAATCCATCTGCTGCACTCCTTCTATTTTTGTAATTCATTCTTTTGTCTTCTTTAAATTCTCTGTATATCTCGTCACTTATTATGTCGTTTGATAAATCTTTGCTTTCCCATACCGCTTCCTTCGAATATATTGTTAAAGAATAATATATGTCTATCTTATCTGCATCTCTTATTATTTTACTATGTAATAACTGTCTTTCAGTCAATCCTGTTTCTATTGCTGGTCTGTTATGGTTTAATATTGCTATTTTTATTATTTCATCATACTGTTTATCCTCTATAAATTCACGTATTAATCCATCTTCAAACAATATCTTTACACCAATTTCTGCATGGTTTACGCTCTTTCCATCATTAAATGTATGGTATAGTCTTACTTGTTCAAACCTTCCTATATCATGTAATAAGCCTATTAGCCATGCAAGATCTATATCTCCTTTTGATAGTTTCAAATTTTCGGCTATATCATTTGCATGTTTTGCAACTCTTTGTATGTGTTCTATCTTTAATTTTATTTTTTCATCTTCTGGATTATATTTACTAACATATATATTAAATGTTTTTAATGCTTTTTCTCTATCAATCATTTTTCATCAGCCTTTTTCCTAAATTTACTACCCTTAATTTCTTAAGGGTAGCATTTCTTTGATACATTAATCGCAATATTTTCTTGGTTTCTTGCAACATATTATCAGAATTATCGTTAATACTAACAATAGCCCTAATACAACTGCTAAAACTATTATTGCACTAATTGCTTCTAATATAGTTCCAACCATTTCAGCTCCTACTATTATTCCTATTACAACACCTAGCGCAACGGCAAGTATTGTAGCAATTAATCCGAAGCAATTTTCTTTTCTTTCTTCTTTGTATCACAACAGCAATTATAATCATGTGGCTCCATAAAAGTCACCTCCATACAACATCTTTTTTGCTTGATGTTATACTATATTGTATGCTGTGTTCTATTTTTTGACACAATTAGTCATTTTTTATTTCATTCTTTGTTTTACCGCTTCATACATTACTATTCCAGCTGAAACTGATGCATTTAAAGATGTAATTTTTCCTTTCATAGGAATTTTTATTAAGAAATCACAATTTTCTTTTACGAGTCTGCTCATTCCGAAACCTTCGCTTCCAATTACAATTGCAACATTTCCTGTCAAATCTTCATCATAGTACATTTTCTCTGTTTCCATATCTGTACCATAAATCCATACATTATTTTCTTTTAGATATTTTATAGTTTCATTTATATTGTTTACTCGTGCAACTTTCATAAAACTTGTTGCTCCAGCAGATGTTTTTACAACCGTGCTATTTACAGCTGCAGCTCTTCTCTTTGGTATGATTATTCCATGGACACCTGCTGTTTCTGCAGTTCTTATAATCGAACCCAAATTATGTGGATCTTCTATTCCATCTAATATTAATATAAATGCTTTCTCGTTTTTAGCTTTTGCTTCATTTAAAATATCTTCTACTTCACAATAATCAAAAGGTGGAACTATTGCGATTACACCTTGTGCATTTTCAGTTTGAGCCATTTGATTTATCTTTTCTCTTTCGACTTCTACTGTTACAATTTTTCTTTCTTTAGCTTTTGCTATTATCTTTGTAATAGAACCATGTTTTTCGCCTTTAGTGATATAAATTTTATTTATATCTTTGCCACTCTCCAATAGTTCTAAAACTGCATTTCTTCCTTCAATTTGATCATCAAATTCTTTTTGTTCATTTTCTTTTGAAAATTTATTATTTCTAAAATTTTTACTCATCTAAAATATCCTCTTTTTACAAATTTAATTATAAGCTCTTTTGCACAAATAAAGCTTTATCGTTTTTCGCCCAAAAAGGGGCGTCCCTATTGGACGATTATTTTTCATCATCTAATTTTAATACTGACAAGAATGCTTCTTGTGGTATTTCTACGTTCCCGATTTCACGCATCTTTTTCTTTCCACGTTTTTGCTTTTCTAGTAGTTTTTTCTTTCTTGTTACATCTCCACCGTAACATTTTGCTAAAACGTCTTTTCTCATTGCAGATATTGTTTCTCTTGCAATTATTTTTCCTCCAATTGCTGCTTGTAATGGTATTGTGAATAATTGCCTTGGTATTACTTCTTTAAGCTTTTCTATCATCTTTTTGCCTCTTTCGTAAGCAGAGTCTTTGTGTACTATGAATGATAGGGCATCTACGTTCTCGCCATTTACTAGTATGTCTAGTTTTACTAGCGTTGATGGTCTGTATTCTTTTATTTCATAGTCAAATGATGCATATCCTTTTGTTTTTGATTTTAATTTATCAAAGAAGTCGTATATTATCTCGTTTAGAGGCAACTCGTATATTAATGTTACTCTTGTCGTGTCTAAATATTTCATGTCTATATAAATCCCACGTCTATTTTGGCATATTTCCATTATGTTTCCGACAAATTCTTTTGGTGTTAGTATTTCCGCTTGTACAAATGGTTCTTCTATTCTTGATATTTCGTCTGCTGGTGGCAAATCTGCTGGATTGTAGATTTCTACCATCGTTCCATCTGTTTTATATACTTTATAGATTACAGATGGAGATGTTGTGATTAGACTTAAATCAAATTCTCTATCTAATCTTTCTTCTATTATTTCCAAATGTAATAATCCTAAGAATCCACATCTAAAACCAAAACCTAAGGCTGCAGATGTTTCTGGTTCATATTCTAAGGCCGCATCATTTAGTTGTAATTTTTCAAGGGCGACTTTCAAATTTTCGTAATCACTTCCGTCGACTGGATATAGTCCACAATATACCATTGGGTTTACTTTTTTGTATCCATGAAGTGGCTTTTCTGCTGGTCTATCATCTACTGTGATTGTATCTCCAACACGTATATCTGATAAGCTCTTTATGCTTGCAGCAATGTATCCAACTTCTCCTGCTGTTAAGCTTTCGGCTGGTGAATATGAACCTGGTTCAAAATATCCTACTTCTGTTACTGTAAATGTTTTGCCAGATGCCATTAATCTTATCTTGTCTCCAACTTTTACGGTTCCATTTTTTATTCTGCAATATGCAATAGCACCTTGGTAGTTATCATAAATAGAATCAAATATCAAGGCTTGCAATGGTGCATTTTCGTCTCCTGTTGGAGCCGGAATATCTGTAACAATTCTTTCTAGCACTTCGTCTACATTTAATCCTGTTTTTGCAGAAATGCAAGGTGCATCTTGTGCGGGTATTCCAATTATATCTTCAATCTCATTTTTTACTTCGTCAGGTCTTGCATTGGGCAAGTCGACTTTATTTATAACTGGAAGTATTTCCAAATTATTATCTAAGGCTAAATAAACATTTGCTAAAGTTTGGGCCTCAACACCTTGGCTTGCATCTACAACAAGTATTGCTCCATCGCATGCTGCCAAACTTCTCGAAACTTCGTAATTAAAATCCACATGTCCTGGGGTATCTATTAAATTAAGTTCATATGTATGTCCATCTTTGGCTTTGTATTTCATTCTAACAGCCTGCGATTTTATCGTAATTCCACGTTCTCTCTCTATGTCCATATTATCTAAAACTTGTTCTTCCATCTCTCTTTTTGAAAGAACTCCAGTCATCTCAATTAGTCTGTCTGCTAATGTAGATTTACCGTGGTCTATATGTGCAATTATACTAAAATTTCTAATATATTTTTTCTTATCTTCCATTAATTGTGTTTCCCTTCTTAAGGTTTAATTTCAAGCTCATTTAAATGCGTTTTAAAGAGCCTGTTGTCCGCTTTTTGTACATTCCAATTATACTTTTTATACGTTAAATTGTCAATGCAGAATTTTCCATTACTTCTCATTCATTTTCTTTCATTTCATAAAAGAAAAAGAGCATTGTTTATTTTACTAAACTTTGCTCTTTGCTAAATTAATCTTCTTTACTTATTTTTGCATATTTTTTTAATTTTGCATATGCCAAGCTATTTACACTACCAGATGTAAATCTTCCTGATTCGTCTCGTTTTCCGGCTGGTACTCCAGTTAAAATTTCTATTCCTTGTTCTATTGTTGAAATTGCATAAATATGGAATAGTCCTTGTTTTACCGCTTCTACGACTTCATCTGATAAGTTTAAATTTTTCTCGTTTAATTTTGGTATCATTACTCCGTGTGAGCCTTTAAGTCCACGTGTCTTGCAGATTTTAAAGAATCCTTCTATTTTTTCGTTTACTCCACCTATTGGCTGTATTTCACCTTTTTGGTTTACAGAGCCAGTAACTGCAATTGATTGGTTTATTGGTATTCCAGAAAGGCTTGAAAGTATTGCATATAACTCTGTTGAAGATGCACTATCTCCATCAACACCGTTATATAATTGTTCAAAGCACAAACTTGCAGTTAAAGATAATGGCATGTCTTGTGCAAACATCTCGCCTAAGTATCCACTCAATATCAAAATTCCTTTTGAATGAGATGAGCCAGACATTTCTACTTCACGCTCTATGTCTATTATTCCATTTTTTCCAACATAAGTATTAGCCGTTATTCTTGCTGGTAATCCAAATGAATAATCTCCTATACTCATTACTGTTAAACCGTTTATTTGCCCAACTTTGAAACCTTCTGTGTCTATTAGAAGTGTGCTATTGTTTATCATGTCAAGATATTTTTGATTGTATTTTTGTACTCTTTCAATTCTTTGAGCAAGTGCTTCGTCTACAATTTTTCCTGTAATAACTTTTTCTCTTCTTAATCTTGCAAGTGTAGCCGCTTCTCCAACAATCTGAGTAATCTCGCTAAATCTTGTTGATAATTTCGTTTGGTCATTTGCAAGTCTAGATGCAAATTCTATAACTTTTGCCATTCCAGATCTATCAAGTGGAGGAAGTTCTTCCGTTTGGCAGAATCCTTCTACTACTCTTGCTAATTTATTCATATTTTCCAATGTTAAAGGTGCGTCATCTTCAAACTCAACCTTTATCTTGAATAGCTTCCTAAAATCAGTATCAACAGATATTAAAGTTTGATATAATGCTTCGTTTCCGATTAATATTACCTTTAAGTTAAGTGGAATAGGCTCTGGTTTTAGAGAAACCATTACCATAGACGAATGTTGGTCAACCGGATTTTCTATTCCTAATTCTTTTGTTCTTAATACTTTCTTCAATGTTTCATAACAATATTGATTAGAAACTATGTCTGTAGCCTGCATTATTAAATATCCACCATTTGCAATGTGTAATAATCCTGGTTTTAACATTGTATAATCTGTTTTTAAGCTTCCATAATAATTTTCATATTCCAACTTTCCAAATATATTTGGATATGAATAGTTAGAATCCATTATTACTGGAGCACCTTCTAAGTTGCTATTATCTATAAATAAATTTACTCTGTAATTAAGCCATGGTCTTAGAACTTCCTGCCTTTGTGGCTGAGGTTGTACTGGTTTCTTGCTATCATCATCAACAACTAAAAATGCATTTACATTCTTTAAAATATCTTTTTTTACATCATCTAAGAATTTTGTAATTTTCTTATTTCTCTTGAAATTAGATTTAATGTAATTTACATGTGCATTTACAGTAAGAAGTGCTACATTTGATTGCCACTCACTTATTTTCTTATCAGACTCAGATTGAATGTTTTTTATTTGTGAAATTGCTTCCATTACATGCTGTTGGACGATTGCTGATTTGTCTTCGAAATTCTTTTTAGTTTCAGAATCTAGCTTTTCAAATTCCTCTTCCTCAATAGTTTTTCCATTTATAACAGGCATCATATAAATTCCATTGTTAGCAGATTTAACTTGGAAGCCATATTGTGAAGATGTTGCATTAAGCTTATCCATTAAAGCTGATCTTTTTGCTTCATATTCTTGCTTAATAAGTGCCTTCTCTTTCTCGAAATCCTCGTTATTAAAGGTATCTTTTATATCATGTTTTATATCTTTAATAAATCTATCCATTGCATCTCTAAATTCTTTACCTTGACCGGCTGCAAGTGGAATAGCAATTGGCTCATTTGGATTGTCAAAGTTGTAAACATAACACCAATCTTGTGGAAGCTTTTTCTTCTTAGAAATGCTCTCCAAATAATGCTTAGTGTACATGGTTTTGCCAACTCCGCTAGGTCCTTCTATATATAAATTATAACCATTAATATCAACATTAAGTCCAAATTCTAACGCTTTTATCCCTCTGTCTTGGCCAATTCCACTTGCTATTGGTTCCAAACTTTCGGTAGTGTCAAATTTGAATATGTTTGGGTTACAAGTTGATTTTAAATCCTTGTAAGAAAGTTCAAATTGATTTTTCATTAGTAATTCCTCCTATAAATTTTTCTAGTCTTTTAGTATATTTTTATTTATGCTTTACTTTGAATGTTCATTAAAATTCTAATTTCATAAGTATTGCATCATATGTATTATCATAATATTTTTTTCTTAGTCCAACTTCTTTGAAATTATACTTTTTATAAAAATTAATTGCAATAGAATTTTGAATATTTACCTCTAAATTTATACATTTTATTTTTTCTTGCTTGCAATACTCTATTAGTTTATCCATAATATTTGATGCTATTCCCTCATGTCTGCAACATTTTTTCGTAACAATATTCATTAAATCCGCTTCATCTAAAATTATTTTTAAACCTGCGAACCCAACTATGTTATCATTTTGCTTTGCAATAAAATATTTTGAAAAATTAGATTCTAATTCTTCTTTTAGAGTCTCGTAATTCCAGAATTCATCAAAATCGGTTTCAAGTATATCCTTTATGTTTTCTAAATCTTCGATTTTCATTTCAGAAATTAGATAATTATTTTTCTCCATTTTTATTTTCCTCCAACATATCAGTTGCTTGGGCAAGAATTAAATTTTGGCAAGGAAAATGAAATTTCAAAGGCAAGGGCGCATACTTTGTGTATGTAACCGCGTTTGGAATAAGATTTGACGAAGCCAACATTCTAATTATTGTTCAAGCATAGCCCTTTCAGCTTGAGATTTTCGTAAATACAAAGGTGAAATATTGCTCGAATCTCCGTATTCGCCTTTTAGATATTTATCATATGCACATCTTGCTAAAGATACACTTGATTGTATGTTTTTATCTGAAAATTTTATATCTTTATTTGCAAATTTTTCTAATATTAAATCTTTATGTAAAACACTTCCATCTCCAATAAAAACAATTGGATTTTCTGAATATAATTTGCAATTTTCTAAAGCTAATTCAATAGTATCTGCTATATTATCTCCAATTTGAACATATGTATTATTATCCTTTAATTCAAACATTGCAGAATACACATTATTGTTTTTACAATCTATGATAGGACAAATTGTCGCATTTTCTTCTATATTGTAAGCCAGGCTTTCAAGTGAAGTTACTCCTACTGTAGGAATATTTTTTACATCTGCAAATGCCTTCATTGTTGCAATTCCAATTCTTATTCCTGTAAAAGAGCCAGGACCTAAGCAACATGCTAGCAAATCTATATTGTCTAAACTCAAATTAGAAGTCTTAAACATATTATCAATCATAGGCATTAACTTTACAGAATGAGTTCTTTCATCATCATTGTTGCCTTGTGCAATTACATTAATATTTTTATTTTTATCAACTTCCACAATAGAAACAGAACAGTTTCTAGAAGAAGTATCAACTGCAAGAATTTTCATTTTTTTATTTCCTCTATTCTTAATTTTCTTAAATCCAAATTATCGGCATCACTATCTCTAGAAAATGTAATCCTTATATAGTCATCTTGAATAATATTCTCAATCATCTCTCCCCATTCAAAAATGCAAAGTCCAGTTTGCAAATACTCTTCTCCTCCAATTGCATAAAACTCATCAGCATCTTCTAATCTATATAAATCGAAATGGTAAATCTTAAATTTTGGAGCATCATACTCATTCACAATGGTAAAAGTAGGGCTAGAAATTTCATCTTCTAATCCAAAATGTCTAAGAAGTCCTTCTGTGAACTTGGTCTTTCCGGATCCCAAATCACCAGATAAAACAATCTTAGAATGTCCATTCAATTTTGATGCAAACTCATCTGCAAACATAATGGTTTCTTCTTCCGAATGCGAAATAAATTCGTAACTATGCATTATTACATTTCCTTTCTTTTTGCTTCTATTTTACTAGTTGTATTCTACATTAAAACATATAAATTTTCAAGTTTTTATTTAAATCTGCTAACAAAAATCTATTAACATTATAAGAGACGAAGCCTTAACTTTTCTTCGTCTCACAAATAACTTAAACATCTGATTTATTAACCCTAGTTTTGTCCCAAAAAGGGGCGTCCCTATTGGGCGATTTTTTATTTTTCTAGTACTTCTTTGCATCTTGGGCATAATCCATCTTCTAGGTGGTCGTTGTACATCCAACATCTTTCGCATTTTTCGCCTGTTGCATGTTCTACTTTTACTCCTAGTTTTTCTTCTTGTTTTCTGTTATTTTCTTGTATTTCTAGTCCAGATACTATTAATACAAGTTTTATTAATTCTTCATTTTCTTTTAAGAATTTGTATTCTTCTCCTTCTGCATATAGTGTAACTTTTGCGTCTAGAGAGTTTCCTATTGTTTTTTCTGCTCTTGCAAGTTCTAAGTCTTTTGCAACTATGTTTTTAACTTTGATTATTTTCTCCCATTTTTCTGCTATTTCTTTGTTATCCCATTCGTCATTTGGAACTGGATAATCTGCAAGCATTGGGCTTTCTACATTTTCTTTTTCTGTGTGATTCATTGCTGACCAAATTTCTTCGGCTGTGAATGAAATCATTGGTGTTAATATTTTTACTAGTGCATCTAGTATGTAATACATAGTTGTTTGTGCTGCACGTCTTGCTACTGAATCTGCTTTTTCTGTGTATAATCTATCTTTTATTATGTCTAGATAGAAGCTACTCATATCTACAACGCAGAATTGGTTTACATCGTGGTAGCAGTTTCCGAAACTGTATGTGTCATAATCCTTTGTACAGTCTTTAATCAATTTATTTAATCTTGTTAATGCCCATTTATCTATTTCTTGTAAATCTTCATAAGCAACTGGCTTTTCAGGGTCATAGTCATAAGTATTTCCTAAGATATATCTTGCTGTATTTCTTATTTTTCTATAAACATCTGAAATTCCTTTTAGTATGTCATCTGATAAGTTTACATCCATAGAATAGTCTGATGATAGAGCCCAAAGTCTTAATATATCTGCTCCGAATTTGTTTGAAACATCTATTGGAGATACTCCGTTTCCTAAGCTCTTAGACATTTTTCTTCCTTGACCATCTACAACGAATCCACAACATAGAACTTCTTTGTATGGGGCTATTCCATTTACTGCAACTGATGTTAATAATGAAGATTGGAACCAGCCTCTGTATTGGTCATTTCCTTCTAGATATAAGTCTGCTGGGTAGTCTAATCCTCTTTCAACTAGAACGCTTTGATGTGTAGAACCTGAATCAAACCAAACATCCATTATATCTGTTTCTTTCTTGAATTCTGTGCATCCACACTTTGGACATTTTGCACCTTCTGGTACTAAATCTTTTGCTTCTTTTGCCCACCATGCGTTTGTTCCTTCTGTTCTTACAACTTCTTGAATCTTTTTTATAGATTCTTCTGTAACATAAGGCTCTCCACAGTCTTTGCAATAGAATATTGGAAGTGGAACACCCCAAGTACGTTGTCTTGAAATACACCAATCGTTTCTTCCTTTAATCATTTCGCTCATTCTTTCCTCGCCCCAATCTGGGTGCCATGTAACTGTCTTAATAGCCTTTAAAACATTATCTCTAAATCCATCAACAGATGCAAACCATTGTGGTGTAGCTCTGAAGATTATTGGCTTTTTGCATCTCCAGCAATGTGGATAAGAGTGCTCTATTTTTACGGCTTTTAGTAAATATCCATTTTCATCTAACCACGCTGTTATTGTCTTGTTAGATTTTGCATAGAATTGACCTGCAAACTCGCCAGCCTCGGCTGTTTGTTTTCCTTTATCATCAACTGCAACAACCATTCCAAGTTTATCTTTTAATCCTTGTAAATAGTCTTCTTTACCATAAGCAGGCGCAGTATGAACTGCTCCAGTACCTTCATCAAGAGTAACATTTACAGTTGTCTCGCTTCCAAGAACTACTCTAGACATTCTGTCTAAGAATGGATGCTTGCATAGAACTCCCTCTAAGTCTGAACCTTTAAAAGTTTGAACTGTTTTGTAATCTTCTACTTCAGCAAGCTTCATAACTTTTTCAACAAGCTCTGTTGCAATTATTAATCTTTCAAGTTTTGCATTCTCCTTGTTTTCTTTTAACTCAACCATGCTGTACTCATAATCTGCACCAATTGTAATTCCCATATTTCCTGGTAGAGTCCAAGGTGTAGTTGTCCAAATTACTACATAAGTATCTTTCTTGTCGAACAAGCCCTTAGAATCTTCAACAGGAAATTTTACATATATAGATTCTCCTGTTACATCTTTATATTCAATTTCGGCTTCTGCTAGTGCAGTTTCACAATCAGTACACCAGTAAACTGGTTTTAATCCTTTATAGATATATCCCTTTTTGTACATATCTCCGAATACACCAATTTGTCTTGCTTCTGTTGCATGTTCATAAGTTATATAAGGATGAGCCCAGTCTCCAAGAACACCAAGACGTTTGAAGCCCTCTGTTTGAATATCTTTGTAATTTGTTGTAAATTCTCTACAAGTATCTCTAAACTTTGTAACAGGAATCTTGCTTCTATCTAGTCCAAGCTTCTCAATAGCCTTCTTCTCAGTTGGCATTCCATGTGTATCATATCCCGGAATAAAAGGTGCATAAAAGCCTTTCATAGCCTTATATCTTACGATTGTATCCTTTAAAATTTTATTTAAAGCATGTCCCGCATGAATTTCTCCATTAGCATATGGAGGTCCGTCATGTAAAACAAAATGCTTATGTCCTTCATTTTTCTTTAAAATCTTCTCATACAATCCATTCTCAAAAACAGCCTTTAATGTTTCTGGCTCTTTAGTTGGCAAATTTCCTCTCATCGGAAAATCTGTCTTTGGCAAATTAAGTGTGCTTGAATAATCTTTCTTTTCTTCACTCATATAAATTACTCCTTTCATTTTTGCCCAATAGGGACGCCCTTTTGGGGGCGAATTTTTATTTTCCAGAGAATAGCTTCATTTTATAAACCTACTTTTATAATTTATTACATTTTTTCACCCCCAAAGGTTGGCGTCCCTATTGGGCGAAGTTTGGCTTAGTCTTTGGCAACAAAAATTCGTCCTATTAACATAGGACGAATTTTACTCCGTGGTACCACCTAATTTAAAAGTTTATATTCTTGTTTGAATAGTATAATCTTCTATAATTTAGATTTTTTCAACACAAGATGTATTTAGCTTTTCTCTTATTTTATCTTAACGCAAGATTACGATTTATATTACTCAAATATTAATATTGGATTTTTCACAATATTCTTTCACATAAACAACTCCAAGGTGATAATAAATAATCTTTAATTTATCAAAATCTCAGCATGCATTTGACTCTCTGTTAATTAGTTTTATTTATCTTGTCCTCTTCATAGTTTTTTCTATTCAATTCTACATAATAATTTACCACAAATAAATGACGAATGCAAGTAAAATTCGATTTTTTTTGATATTTTCGTCATTATGATTTGTTAAATAAACTTTTACAAGGAATTTTTAATATATATCTTTATATAGATTTATGTTTTAAACTACATTACAATTTATTTCTTTGTGCTATTTACCTGTTCTATTAGCAAATCAAAATCAGATTTATATAATTTATCTTGTTTTACTCTATATTTTTCAAACTCTGTTAATGCTTTATCACAGGCAATTTCATGTGATATTTTTCCAGCATCATTTAAAACATCTAAATCGTCTGCCAGTAAAAACTTATCAATTCGTGTTGCCCAATCTTCCATAGTCATAGGTATATGTCTTTTAGCTCTATTTTCTGCCAAATCTAAAAATGCGGAAACAATAAGTTCTAAACTCTCTAGTTCTTTCGTATTTAAATAATTTTTTGCAATTACAACATCCGTTTCTAAAATTTTCCCGTTAGGAGAATTTTTCCAAGTAGTAAGGCCCATATGTTCTTTTTCCGAATCAGCTCTATTATATATGATTTCCGCAGCAGTTTGGTGCGACACTGCATAGTGCATCTTATTTTGAACTTTCTTAAAAAATTTAATAGTTGTCGGAGATTTTTTGTCATAATCAACACTAGTAGCATATATATCAGTAATTTTTTGATAAAATCTTCTTTCAGATAATCTTATTTCTCTTATTTCAGCAAGTAAAGAGTCATAATAATCTTCATCAAAGAATGCCCCATTAGCCATTCTCTTTTTGTCAATTATATATCCTTTCTTTGAAAATTCCTTTAATACATAAGTAGCCCATCTTCTAAACTGTATTGCTCTATCTGAATTGACTCTATATCCAACAGAAATAACCATATCTAAATTATAATATAAAACTTTTCTTTTTACATCTCTATTTCCTTCTTTTTGAACTAGTAAGAAATCCTTACTAGTTGATTTTTCATCAAGTTCAAAGTTTTTATAGATTTCATTAATATGCATTGTAATATTATTTCTGGTTGTGTCAAATAGCTCGCCTATCGATTTTTGAGTCAGCCACAAGTCTCCATCTTCAAATCTAACTTGGATTCCTTTATCATGAGTTTGCCTTTCAAAAATCAGAAACTCTGCACTACTACTTCTAATAATTAAATCTTTAGACATATTTTCCTCTTTTCATTTTATATCGTTTTTTATATTAAGTTATCTCAATTATAGTAACGTCAACAAAAAAATCTTCAAACTTATGTTTGTATTTTATATTATTTTCTACTTATTTGTCAATAGTTTTTACATTTTGATCAACAAAAAACAAGTAATTTCATATAAAACTATATCAAAATTACTTGTTTTTCTGCGTTTTTTATTTCGTTTAATTTCTACTTATTATTCAGCTTTTGGTGCTTCAGTTGCTGGTGCAACTTCTTCAACTGGAGCTTCTGCAGGAGTTTCAACTACTGTTTCTTCAACAGCTTCTGTTAAATCTTCTTTTACATCTATATATTTAGATTCAATTTTTGCTCCAACATTTTCCTTTGTCTTAGCAGCTTTACCAGTTCTGTTTCTTAGGTAGTATAATTTAGCTCTTCTAGCTTTTCCTACTCTAACTACTTCAACTTTCTCTACTAATGGAGAGTGTACTAAGAATGTTTTCTCTGTTCCTACTCCATAAGCAATTCTTCTTACTGTAAATGTAGCGTTAACTCCGCCACCTTGTTTCTTTATTATTATTCCTTCGAATACTTGGATTCTTTCTCTGTTTCCTTCCTTAATTCTTTGATGTACTCTTACTGTGTCACCAACTTTAAGGTCTGGAATCTTATTTTTCAATTGTTCATGTTCTATTGATTTTATTATATCCATCGATATTCTCCTTTCTTAATTTTCTAATTTATATTTCGGCTATTTTATTACACAATCTTGATAGTTCTAGTAACATATCTTAATTTTCATGTTCTTCCGAAATTATTTTTTCTGCTTCTTTTAGATCTTTTTCATTAAGAAGCTCTGGTCTTTTCAAAAATGTATTTATTAAAGAACTTTTTCTTCTCCACTCGTCTATTTTCTGATGATTTCCAGAAGCTAGTATTTCTGGAACTTTTTTCCCATGAAATTCTTCTGGTCTTGTGTATTGACTGTATTCTAAATACCCTTGAGAAAATGATTCTTCTTTTGTAGAATCTGTACTTAGTACACCTTCTACATATCTACTTACCGAGTCTATAAGCACCATTGCTGGTAGCTCTCCTCCAGTTAGCACATAATCTCCAATCGATATTTCTTCATCAATTATTTCATCTAAGACTCGTTGGTCAACTCCTTCGTAGTGACCACAAAGTAGAATTAAATGTTCTTCCTTAGATAATTCTTGAACTTTTGCCTGGTTCAACTTTTTTCCTTGAGGTGATAAGAATATTACTTTTGATTTTTCATCTTTTACAGATTTATATGCATCATACACAACATCTGCTCTCATTACCATTCCTGCTCCACCACCATATGGAGTATCATCTACTTTTTTATGCTTGTCTTTCGAAAAATCTCGTATATTAATTAGATTAATATTTATTAAATTTTGCTTAGACGCTCTTTCAATAATACTGTGCTTTAATGGTTCAAACATTTCTGGAAATAATGTTAGTACATCAAATTTCATATTTACTCCTCTTAAATTAAACCTTCAATAATGTGAACTATTATTTTTTTATTTTCTAAATCAACTTGTTTTAGTACATCTTTGATTGCTGGCAGTAAAATTTCTTTGCCTTCATCATTTTTTATAACATATATATCACTGCTACCAGTATTATATATGTAATCTACTTTTCCAAGTAATTCTTCTTCATCACTATATACATCTAATCCTATTAAATCTGCTATGTAATAAGTACCCTCAGGAAGCTTTTTTGCATTTTTCCTGTCCATTTTTATGTAACAGTTACGCAATGTTTCTGCTTGCTCTGGCGTTTCTATTCCCTTTAGCTTTAGGATTACCATACCTTTGCTGTAATTAACTTTTTCTATTTGGAATAATTGTAATTGATTTTTCTTTTCAACAAAAATTTCTTTAAAAGTATCAAATTTTTTTATATCATCTGTAAAAGGCTTTACTTTTACTTGACCTCTTATACCAAATGTGTTTACTATTTGACCTAGTTCTAAATATTTTTCCATTACTTATTCCTCAAATATAATTCCAACTTTTTTATGTTCTTTAGCTGTAATAGCTTTCATAACAGTTCTTATTGCTTTTGCATTTTTGCCCTGCTTTCCAATAACTTTTCCCATGTCCTCATCAGCAACTTTAACTTTAAGAAGTGTTCCCTTCTCATCATCAGTTCTAGTAATTTGAACTTGTTCCTTGTTATCTACAAGACTTTCAATTATTGTTTTTAATATTTCTTCCATACAACTTCGCCTTTCTAAAAGCATTCACACATAAATTATTGTGCTTTCTCTATTAAAGCTTTTACTGTATCTGTTGGCTTTGCACCATTTTTAATCCATGTTGCAACCTTTTCTTTATCTAAGTTGATTGTAGCTGGATTTGTCATTGGATCATATGTTCCAATTTTTTCTACTATTCTTCCATCTCTTGGAGATCTTGAATCTGCAACAACGATGTGATAGAATGGAGCTTTTTTTGCACCTGCTCTTTGTAATCTGATTTTTACCATTTATTTTCACCTCCGCATTTTTAGAAACTGCTCTTTTAGAACAACTTTTTATATAAATTTCTGTACCTACAAACTTTTGGGTTTGTATAATGTACATAAAAATTAATAACTTATTTATAAAACTTAATATCTATATTATTGGTTTAAATTCATTTCCTTCATCATCTTTTTTAAAGATTTCTTATCCTTCATTTGTTTCATCATTTTCTGTGTCATCTCAAAAGATTTCATAAATTTATTTATTTCCTGCACGCTTGTTCCACTACCATTTGCTATACGAATTCTTCTTGAACCATTTAATAATTTAGGATTTTTTCTTTCTTTATCAGTCATAGAGCATATTATTGCTTCTATCCTTGTAAATTCTTTTTCATCTACTTTTAAATCCTTAATATTTGCCATTCCTGGTATCATTTTAAGTATTGATGAGAATGATCCCATTTTCTTTACTTGTCTTAATTGAAGTAAATAATCATTCAAATCGAATTCTTTTTTAGCTAATTGTTTTGTAAGCTTTTCTGCCTCCTCTTGGTCAAATGATTCTTCTGCTTTTTCTATTATTGATAGAACATCGCCCATTCCAAGTATTCTTGACGCCATTCTGTCTGGATGGAATACCTCGAGCTCACTTAGCTTTTCTCCCATACCCACAAATTTTATTGGCTTGCCAGTTACCTTTTTTACTGATAACGCAGCACCACCACGTGTATCACCATCTAATTTTGTAAGTATTACTCCATCTATTCCTAAAGCATCATTGAATCCTGTTGCAACATTTACAGCCTCTTGACCAGTCATAGAATCTACAACTAGTAATATTTCATGTGGATGAACACTTGCCTTTACATTTTTAAGCTCGTTCATCAATTCTTCATCTATCTGTAAACGTCCTGCTGTATCTAATATTACAACATCATTCAATTTTGAATATGCAACACTCATTGCCTGTTTCGCAATATGAACAACATCTTTCGAATTTTCATTTGCAAACACCGGAATATTTAATTGTGATCCAACTACTTGTAACTGCTTAATTGCAGCTGGTCTGTAAACATCGCACGCAACTAGCAATGGTTTCTTACCTTGTTTTCTAAGTAAATTTGCAAGCTTACCAGCTGTGGTTGTTTTACCAGAACCTTGAAGACCAACTAACATTATTATTGTTGGTGGATTTGAGCTAAAATTTATATTAGCCTCTGTTCCTCCAAGTAGTTCTACTAATTCATCTTTTACAATCTTAACAACCTGTTGTCCTGGAGTTAAAGATTTCAAAACGTCTTGGCCTAAAGCTTTTTCTTGAATACTTGCAGTAAATTCTTTAACAATTTTGTAATTTACGTCAGCATCAAGTAGGGCAAGTTTTACCTCTCTTAGCATTTCTTTTAAATCCGATTCAGTAATTCTTGTTTTTCCTCTTAATTTCTTTGTAAATTCTTGTAATTTAGAAGATAGTCCTTCAAAAGCCATATTTTTAACCCTCCGTTTTTTTGTCTTTTATCGTTGATTATGCATTTAAGCTAATTAATTCTTTTCTTACGCTGTTTAGGATTTTTTCAACTTTCTTATCTGATGAGTTGTCTGTAATCTTACTTAGCTCTGAAAGAATGTTTTGAATTTGCTTTTCTTGGTCAATTGTTTTTTTCATAATTCCTAGCTTTTGCTCATATTCCAAAAGCTTACTTTCTCCTTTCTTAACAATGTCGTTAACAGCTTGCCTTGTTATCTTGTTATTTTCAGCAATTTCAGTCAAAGAAAGATCCTCATTGCAATAATCGTTCAATATATTCAATTGTCTTTTTGTTAGAAGATTGCCATATATTTCACATAGCATTCCAATTTGAACTTTCTTTTCCATATTATTACTTTCTCCTTGCATGACCTTATTAGTATAATTGCTAATTTGTAATGCTTATATACTTTACAACATTTCCAGCAATTTGTCAAGTAGTTTTACATTATTTTTATATATTTTCATAACTTATTAGCTCTATTTTATTAGATATAAATTCTTTATCTTCATCAATCGGTTTAAATAAGTCTGTAGACAAATATTTTTTATTGTCATCTGCAAATACTGTAACAACAATATTCTTTGTTTCTTCTCCTAGCAGAACACTTCCTATAAAATTCGCACCAGAAGATATTCCGACTCCCAGCCCCAACTCTTTTGCAAGCCTACGAGACATATTTACTGCATCATCATCATTTATTTTTATTATTCTATCTATGTTTTTCAAGTCAACTAACTTCGGAATAAAATCATCTCCAATTCCCTCTATTTTGTGTTGTCCCTGTATTTTTCCGCCAGATAGAAGTGGCATTTTTTCCGGTTCTATTGCCGTAATTTGCATGTTCGGAAATTTTTCTTTAATTCTTTTCCCTGTTCCCATAAGAGTTCCACCAGTTCCAACCCCAGATACGAAACCTCCTATCTCACAATTACTTTGTTCTAATATTTCTTTTCCAGTCATCTCATAATGAGCTAAAAAATTATCATAGTTTTCAAACTGATTTGCTAAAAATCCGTTTTTTTCATCAGCCATTTTCTTAGCCTCTTTCACACACTGTATAAAGCCTCCCTCTTCTTTAGAAATTAATATTACATTTGCTCCATATCCTTGCATTAATTTTACTCTCTCAGCACTTGCCCAATCTGGCATAAATATGTATACCGGGTGTTTATAACGTGCGCCTAAAGCTGAAAGTGATATTCCAGTATTTCCGCTAGTCGCCTCAATTATTGGCATACCATCTCTTAAATCGCCTCTTTCTATTGCATTATTTATAATATAAAATGCAACTCTATCTTTTATACTTCCAGTTAAATTGTAATATTCAAGCTTAGCAAACATTGATTTTTCTTTGTTATTGTACCTATAATTTATCTTTATCATCGGTGTATTTCCAATTCCTTTATTGTTTTTTTCATTCAAGCTAATTTTATTAAAACAGCTTTCATCGTTATCTCCATAAATTTTGCTAGTCATAAATTCCAAAACCTCCTTATATGCGTCTTTACTTTTAATGTTATTTATTTTTACGTTTTACATCGTAAAAAATAAACTATGTATTACATAGCTTATTATAATAATATTTATATGATATTGATTTTATCAATGTTTTCTATTATTTTTATCTATTATAGTAATCATCATCATTATCATCTGTTTCATCATATTCAAATTCATATGTTTCAGTTGGTTTATGGTATTTTATGTTTTTCTTTGGTTTTACTTGTTGCGGTTGAATTGTTGCTTCTATCGTTTTACTTTCATTCATTTGCATTTCTTGTTTTCTATCTTCTCTTTCTTCTTGTCTTTCTCTTTCTTTCCTTCTATCATCTTGTGCTTTCTCTTCCTTTTTATTCTGCATCTGTTTATTTAACATAGTATTTACTTTTTCAATTAAATCAGGTACATAATCTAACAATCTATCTAAACATGAACTATGGTCTACTGGCAATAGTTTCACAGTGTTTGGTTGTACCACTAAGAAAGCAACTGGTGTTATATTTACTCCTGCCCCAGATCCACCTCCGAAAGGCAATCTATATTGAACTTGTTCTTCTTTCTCCTTCTTTGTATATTCATCTATTGTTTCTCCTCTAAATTCACTTCCTCCTGCAGCAAAGCCAAATCCAACTTTTGAAATTGGTATAATCACCGTGTTGTTTGAAGCCTGTATCGGTTCTCCAATTATCGTATTTACATCAATCATGTCTTTAATGCTATTCATAGCCGTATTCATAAGGTTTTCTATTGGATGTTCTCCCATATTAATCACATTCCTTCCTTGCCTTAGTTATTTCTTTATTTACGTAAGGCACTAATCATGTTGAAAAATCAAACTTTATCATCAAAACCAAAAGCACATATTGTCATAATCTCTATACTACTCATAAGTTCTGAATGCATAAAATTAAGATTATTCTTTCAACTTTTTTATTTTTAGTATATAACTAATATGTACCAATTTTTTCTTTTTTATACAGCTTGTGCATTTCTTTTTTCTATATTTTTCATAATATTTTTATCTTTTTTTGCTTTACTATTTTCATTAAAACATTCATATTGTTTAGTTGTTTTTGCCAGCATTAGTGCAATATAAAGTAGATGAGATATTTTCGTAGCCACTTTTATATTCATTTTTACCGAATAAATATTTTTTGGTTGATAAATAGGTTGTACACTATATATTACTGTTTTAGATATTTTTTGCTTCTTGCCAAACTTTGCTCTCGCTAATATATTGGGAATTATTGCAGATATTATCCCTATCAAATACGATGTAATCACATAATCTTCTGTGCCAATAGAAATGTTTGCCTTAAATTCATTTAATTCGACTTTTATATTCATTATTAATCTTCGTATTTCTGTATTTTTTAGTATAATTGTCACTTCTTTTTTTGCAGTCTTTTTCATCTTTTCCGCTTCTGCTTTATTATTTTGTTCATAACTTTTTATTTTGTTATTTAATTTTAAAATCTTCTTTTTATTTAAGCATATCTTTATCCAGTGTAGCTTTCCTATTCTTAAAGAAATACTCACTTTTAATTTCTTGTTATTCTGTTTCTTGTCTATATTACTCATGTCTAAGTTTTGTATCTCAACTTCTATTTTTGATATTATAATCATTATCAATAATAACAATATTAATGCAATTATTCCTAATAAAATATAAAAAACTAATATCAAAATAAACCACTCCTATCCATTAGAGTATTTTGTATTAGTTTTTCCATTTATTACTATTTTAATCATTACAATTATTATTTCAATTATTTGATTCAATTCATTCTTAGTATTTCTATTAATTTTTCATCTATAACCGCATCTAGGCTTGTCCATTTTTATTTTTTTCTACAGAAATATCTCCAAATAGGTTTTCTTGGCTTGTAATTACTTTGCTTCTTCTTGATAATTCTAATAATCCAGAAAAAGCTGTTACAACTTCTTCTTTTTCACATTTTTTTAAAGAGAAGAGTGCATTAAAAACAAACTTAGGTCTATTTACAAGTTCTCTAAGCATTTCTTTTACCTTGCTTGCAACAGTATATTTATCTGTTATCGCTATCTTTTCAATATTACTTGCATTTTGATTTACCTTTTCTTGATTTACTCGAACAACATTTGAATACGCATCTATAATCAGTTGCTTATCATAATCTCTTTCAAGTTTCTGTTTAGGTAATTTAATTTCATCTGGAGTTTTATAAAATCTAACAGAATTTTCTTCATACATAGACTTTAAAGTTTTTGTAATTTCTTTATATTTCTTATACTCAATAATCCTCCTTAACAATTCCTCTTCCGAAATTTCTTCACTCTCTTCATTATCACTCGGTAATAAACTCTTTGATTTTAAATATATTAGAGTCGAGGCCATAACTAGAAATTCACTTGTTACTTCCAAATTCATCTCTTCCATTTTGTTTATGTACTCAATATATTGGTCTGTAATCTCTCTTAATTTAATATCATTTATATTCATTTTATTCTTATCTATTAAGTGGCACAATAAATCTAGTGGTCCTTCAAAATTTTCTATCTTAATAGCATATTTATTTGTTTCTAATGTTAATATATTTGGCATTTTCTGTTGCATCCTTTCTCATTGTGCAAATCCGAGTTGGAAAAGAATTAAATTTTGGCAAGGAAAATAAAGGTTCAAAGGCAAGGGCGCATACGTGTTGTATGTAACCGCGTTTGAAACAAAATTTGACGTAGCCAAAATTGTAATTCTTTTTCAACTATTTCCTTTAATCATCTAATAGCTCAATAGCTTGTCTAATATTGCTAGTCTTATAACCTTTTTTTAATAAATATTGAATAATAGCCTCTTCATCCATTTGATTTTGCTTTTTCATTATTATCGTTTTTGCTGATTTTGTCTCGTAATTTTCCATTTCTTCATCATGACTATTTATATAATCCTCAATCAAATCATTTGGAATTCCTTTTGACATAAGCTTATATCTCACTTCTTTTAAAGAAAGATTGTTTAGAGCCATAAATTCATTACTAGCTCTTTCTATGTAATTGTTATCATCAATATATCCGTTTTCTTCTAGCTCTTCTATTATATCATGTAACATTTCATTTTCAATAGCATTGTAAAATTTATTTTGTACTTCTTTTTTACTTCTTTTCTTATATAAAACATACTTTAAAACTTTTGATTTTTCTTTATCATATTCTTCAATCGTATACATATTATTCCTCTTTCATTAGCATTTTACTATAAATTAATTCTCTAATAATTTTAAATAATCTGTTTTTTCATGTAAATTTTCTAATATATATGCATATATATTTTCAATTTCTTCTTTTGCAACATCAGTTAAAGTGACCTCATAATTACTAATATCCATATTTTTCTCTCAATTCCTTAAATACTTTTTTCGCACTATGAACTTTTCCTTCCTTATACTGTTTCTTACTTTCTTCAAGTTTGCTCAAAAATTCTTCTCTTCTATACTCTTCTATGTTTATTGAAAGCGTAGTTTTCGTGTTTTCATTATTTTTCATTGGTTTAATAACTTTATTAGATTTTCCATCCATTTTTTCACACCCTCTAATAGTTATTTCTTTCTGCATAATATCACAGCCTTTCTTTATGTGATTATTATAACACATTGTTTTTGATTTTTATACCGATTACTTATTATATTTCGGTACAAAAATCAATACAATATATTTTCATGTGTTATTCTCTAAATTCAAAAATAGGGAAAAAGAATTCTAAATTATATTTTTTAGAATATTTTCCCTATCCTTAGTTATTACTCACCATTATCTATATTTACTTTTACTCTTCTTCAGTTGGTTCTGTTTCCTGTTCAGCATCTACTTCCATTTCGTCGCTTAAGCTCTTTTCAAATGCTTCGTTGAATTTTGCTCTTACTTTCTTCTCTACTTCTGCCATTATTTCAGGGTTTTCTTCAAAGTATTTTTTAGCATTTTCTCTACCTTGTCCAATTCTTGTTCCGTCATAAGCAAACCAAGAGCCACTCTTTTCAACTATGTCTAAGTTTACACCTAAATCTAGTATATTTCCAGATTTTGATATTCCTTTTCCATATATGATATCAAATTCAGCCTCTCTGAATGGAGGAGCAACTTTGTTCTTTACAACTTTTACTCTTACTCTGTTTCCAAATACCTCTCCATCTTGTTTTAAGTTTTCTGTTTTTCTTATGTCTAATCTAACAGAAGCATAGAATTTTAAAGCTCTTCCTCCTGGAGTTGTTTCTGGATTTCCAAACATTATTCCAACTTTTTCTCTTAATTGGTTTATAAATACTATTGCAGTATTTGATTTATTTAATACACCAGCTAATTTTCTTAAAGCTTGTGACATTAATCTAGCTTGAAGACCAACATGTGCATCTCCCATGTCTCCATCTATTTCAGCCTTTGGAACAAGTGCTGCAACAGAGTCTACTACTATAATATCTATGGCACCACTTCTAACAAGAGCCTCTGCTATTTCAAGTGCTTGCTCTCCTGTATCTGGTTGTGAAACTATCAAATTATCTATATCAACACCTAAGTGTTTTGCATAAACTGGATCTAATGCATGCTCAGCATCTATAAATGCTGCTTCTCCGCCTCTTTTTTGGCATTCTGCAATCATATGTAATGCAAGAGTTGTTTTTCCTGAAGATTCAGGTCCAAATATTTCTATTATTCTTCCCTTTGGAATTCCGCCAATTCCTAAGGCAACGTCAAGGCTTAAAGCTCCTGTTGGTATAGATTCTACATTCATTGCTGTAAAATCTCCAAGCTTCATTACAGAGCCTTTTCCAAATTGTTTTTCTATTTGACCTAATGCTGATTCTAGTGCTTTTTTCTTTTCACTGTTTTCTAAACTCATAAATTTTTCCTCCTAAATTTTGAAATAATAATGTTTTAGTTATCCCCCAACAACTATTAAACATATGTTTGCGTTTTCTATGTGACTATTATATATCAAATTTAAAATTTGTCAATAGTTTTTTCAAACATTTGTTTTATTTTTAATAAAATATTTTAATCAATTTTTTCTATTTTTTAATATTGTCACTTTTTGATTATACCTTCAAAATAAACTTTTAAATTTTTTCTAGCAATATTTTCAAAATTTATCTTCTGTACCAGCCTTCTATTCCATAAAAAGTTGAATAATTGTTTGGCTCCACTGTTCCAACCATTGATTGTGTTGATATTGTTATATTTTTGCTTCTATATAAACCTACAAAAGGAACCTCTTCTTTATACAAACTATATATTTTTTGATATATCTCTTTCAATTGTTTGTTTTCTTTAGTTATACTTGCATTATGCATTAATTCAGACATAGAATCACCACTGTAATTTGATATATTTCCTGCAGAGAAATAGTACGTTAAATCTGGACTATAACTAGTATACACTCCAGTTAATAGTATTTGGTAGTTTCTATCGTCAACATATTTATTATATTTTTCGTTAGAAACTTTATCCAATTTAACATCTATTCCTATTTCTTCTAGTTGTTTTTCTATTAGCTCTGCAACAGCAACGCGTGATTCGTTTGTTTTATCTACCGATATTTTTAGTCTTAAAGTTTTTGTGCGCCCTCCAATATTTTTCTTCCATCTGTTATTAATATAAGTCCAGCCCCCATCTTCTAGTACTTTCTTTGCTTGCTCTGCATTATAACCAGAGCTTGCAGTGTTTTCGGTATATAAAAAGTTGCCATAATCTAAAGGATAATCTGCTACTGAATTTTGATTATTGTATACTGATGAAACTATATTACTTTTGTCAATCGCATAGCTTATAGCCTGTCTTACTTCTTTAAACTGCATAAGTTCGTCCGCGCAATTAAAACTTAAAAAATCAAACTGTCTTCCCGGATATTCTGTCTTGTTAAATCCAATTGTACCAATGTACTCTTGGAAATTTGGATTTGATGTGTTTATTAAGTCAATATTTCCTATTTTAAAACTGTTGTACACTTCACCCATAGATGAATATAAATTTATTTTTATATTGTCTAATTTTAATTCTGTTACTCCTGTAGTGCTCTTCCATTTATCAAACTTTGCAAGTGTTACATTATTACTACTAATATTTGTAATCTTGTATCTTCCTGTTCCAATTGGCATTTTACTACTTGTAAAAAAATCTTCTCCATAATAATAATTGCTAGACATTATCGGGAAAATCAAATTATACTCGAAAAACGGAATATCACTGTCCAATGTTATTTTTAAAGTAGTTGCATCAATTACCTCAGTCTCTGCAATATGTGCCACATTATAGCTATATACTGAGTTTCCCTTCTTTAGCAAATCTATTGTAAATGCTATATCTTTAGCAATAAAAGGTGTGTTATCATGCCATACAGCATTAGAAACAGTTTTTACAACATAAATTTTATCACCCGTTTTTGAGCATTCCTTTGCAAGGCAAGGCTCCAATTGATAATCTTTTGTCAAATTAAAAAGTGGTTCATAAATAAGAGTATCAATATTAATAATGTCTTTATTTTGAGTAATTAATGGATTCATAGTATCGTAATTTGTAATTCCCATACGCAAATCTCGAATAATATTTTCCTCAACCACTGTGCTAGAATCTTGATTATTTTCTTCTTCTTTATTTTGATTATTATAAATTTTGTAACCAGCATAAGCTATAATTCCAACTGCAAATATTATAAAAATATACTTAAATATACTACTAACTTTCATTATTCGTAATCCTTTCTCCATGCTAATAATACATTAAAATAATGCCAATTTCAATACCTTTATTGTATTATTTTTTCTTAATGGAATTATTTTTAACAAAATAATTTCATATATAAAAAGCACACAAAAAGGACATGTTTATTATCCATGCCCTATTATTTATCAACTTAAAAATACTCTATTTTCTAGACTCTACAATAAGTTTTATACCAGTTCTTTCTTCGCCTTCTACTTCCACTTCTGCAAATGCTGGTATACATATTAAATCGACACCTGCTGGAGCAACGAACCCTCTTGCAATAGCTACTGCTTTCACGGCTTGGTTTAATGCACCTGCACCAATTGCTTGCATCTCTGCCTTGTTAGATTCCTTTACCAACCCTGCTATAGCACCTGCTACTGAATTTGGATTTGATTTTGATGAGATTTTTAAAACTTCCATTTTTATCCTCCTAATATTTTATTTTTTTGTATGTTTAAGTACAGTTATATTTATATAATATTTCGGAGTAATTGTCTATATATTTTTGGTATTTTTTTACAGTTTTCATCGTGTTATTTTTGCATTTTTCGTCATTTATTTTCTTACAACTCTCATAATTTTCTCAACTCGACAGCTTTCGTCATTTATCTCGAAAATGCAACCATTTAGCATGCAGTTACCATCTGCCAATTTGTATTTTTCTGGAAGCGTTGTTTCAAATCTCTTTAAAGATGCCGATATATCCATTCCTATTACAGATTTCTTTGGTCCAGTCATTCCTATATCTGTTATGTATCCTGTTCCTTTTTCTAATATTGTTTCATCTGCTGTTTGAACATGTGTATGTGTTCCAAACATAGCCGTTATTCTGCCATCTAAATAGTATCCCATTGCAATTTTTTCGGCTGTTGCTTCTGCATGAAAGTCCAAAATTATAATATCAGCCTTTCCTTTTACAGCATTTAAAACATCATTCATCTTCAAAAATGGATTCTCAGATAATACATTCATATCTGTTCTACCAATTAAATTTACAACACATATTTTTTTGCCTTTACAATCAAAAATTCCATATCCGTGTCCTGGAACATTTGGTGCATAGTTTGCAGGGCGCAAAAGTTTAGGGTCATCAGCAAAAGAAAATATATCCTTTTTGCCCCAAGTATGGTTTCCCATTGTAATTGCATCAACCTTCATTTCTTTTAACTCATTAAATATTTTAGTTGTAATTCCCATTCCACCAGCCGAATTTTCTGCATTTACTATTACAAAATCAATCTTTTCTTGTTCTCTTATTTTAGGTAAAGTTTCTTTTAATTTTTTTACTCCATTCTCTCCAACTAAATCTCCAATCGCTAAAACTCTCAATGTTATTTTCCTTTCTATTTTAAACTCATTCTCATCTTATCTGCTAACGTTAATTTAATCGGTTCTGGTTCTTCAACCTCAACTCTTTCATTCCTAATTACATTCATTGCATTAAAATGAGAAATTTTATCAAACTCACTTTGACCAACAATAGCTTTTATTTTATGTATAGCTGGCTCAATTTTGGTATATATTGAATTATGCCTATGCACATCAGAGCCTAAAAAATGTACTAAATTATTTTCTAACATTTTTTCAACTATTACCTGTGCTTTCTTCCCATATTGCCCTATTATGCTTCCATAATTAGACTGCATTAACACACCTTGATTTGCTAATTGATATATAATTTCCGGCTCTTCTTGTGTAAATGTATATCTTTCTGGATGTGCAAGAACTGGAACGTAATTTGCAGAAAGAATTGAATACACAAAATCCTCAATATTAATTGGCTTAGCATTCATAGGAAACTCAAATAACACATATCTTGAACCATTTATTGTTGAAGCTTTGGCTTCTTTTATTAAGCTTATTATTTTATCAGTAAAATAAATTTCACTTCCTAAATACAAACTAAGACCAATCTTTTTTTCTTCTAATCCGTATTGAAGACCATTTAGCCAAGCTTTTCTATCAGCTTGGCTTACCTCATAATAATTTTCCATATAATGTGATGTAGATATAACTCCATCAAAACCGGCACTACTTGCTTCTTCAAGCATTTCTAAAGATTCCTTTAGTTCTCGTGCACCATCGTCAATTGCTGGAATTATATGAGAGTGAAAATCAATCATAATTTCTCATGTCCTTTTCTAATTATGCAAATTCAATTGAAAACAATTAACTTTAAAATTAAATATTATTCAACTTTAATCTCTCTTTGTATCATTTAAATTATTTCTTTCTTGTTGCAAATATTCATTTACTTGTCTTAAAATCTCTTGTGTATTATCAGGCATATCATTTTCAACTTTTTTATTTTGCTTAGGCTCTTCTGTTTTTTCATTTTTCACAACTTCTTTTTCTATTTTAACCTTATCTTCAACTGGCTTTTTATGTTCTTCTTCAAAGAAGTCTTTTTTAGAAACAGCACATCCAGCTTCACGTTTTCCCCTTGTAGTTGTTAACTGCGAGCCATAGTAATAAGATTTTTCATATTTTTTGGCATCTATTGGTACCTTGTTTAAAACAACACCTGCTATTCTTCCACCAACATTTTTTATGCTTTTAATTGTTTTTTGCAAATTTGCTTTTTTAGTAAACTTGTGTGCTGTTACAACAATAGTAGAATCAACAATTCTAGATAAAATTGCAGCATCTGTTACAAGTTCACATGGTGGAGCATCTACTATTATTATGTCACATTGTGACGAAAGTTTATCCAATAATCTTTGCATTTGTGGTGTTATAAGAAGTTCTGATGGATTTGGTGGTACATTTCCTGCAGAAATAACATATAAACCTTCAATTTCAGTCCTCTGTACATACTTTTCCATGTCAGATAATTCTGCATTTTTATCATTTTCTGCTAGATAATTAGCAAGTCCTGGTCTAGGTGATACCCCAAATATCGAATATTGTCTTGCTTTTCTCATATCTGCATCTATCAAAATAACTTGCTTTCCAGCTTGTGCAAACGTTACTGCTAAATTAGATGCAACCCAACTCTTGCCTTCACCTGGTAATGTTGATGTTATAAGTATAGATTTTAGCCTTTTATTAACATTCATAAATTGTATATTTGTTCTCAAAGTTCTAAAAGTTTCTGATATAGGAGACTTTGGATTTCTAAAAGTTATTAACTCTTTTTTCATTATTTTCTACCTCCCTTTCTGCTTTCAGAATTATCAAAAGGTATTGAAGCAAGAACAGGTACTCTACAAGTCTTTTCTATATCTTCAGTTGTTTTAACAGTTGTATCTAGCATATTATCTAATAATACATATATTACAGAAATAACAATACCTATAAGTGCAAATATCATTATATCTTTAGTATGGTTAACATTTGATGGTGAATCACTCTTTTCAGCAGTATCAACTACATGTACGTTATCAATATTATAAATTTCCTTTACTTGCTCAGAAAATACATTTGCAAGTTCATTTGCAATTTTTGCAGCAGTTGCCGGTTCCACATTGGTTACAGAAATTTTAATAACCTCTGAATCTGACACAACTTTTACAGTAATACTATTTTTAAGGGCCTGGTCAGATATATCAAGTCCAAGATTATTAATAACCTTTCTAACAACTTTATCACTAGTTGCAATTTCTCTGTAAGTAGAAATAAGTTTTGAGTTTAAATTTACATCTGTCGCTGTTATTGATGTCGGCAATGTTGAATCCTTTCCTGCTGCCAAAACAAGTGTTGTTGATGATGTATATTTTGGTGTAACAAAACATGTTGTATATGCTACTCCTATTACCATGAATATTAATACAATTAATATTATTTGTACTTTTCTATGCCAAAACAAAGAGATCATTTGGCTTAAATCTAGCTCTTCCATATATACTCCTTTTTCCTTTTTTTGTTTTTTCTTTTGAATTAATTCTGTCTAAAATATTATATAATAAAATAACGAATAGTTTCAATAGTTTTTCGACTTATTTTGCAATATTTTTACTCCCGTTACTGCAAAGTATAGAAAATAACAATCCTAATACTGTACCACTTGCAGTTGAAGTATATAAAACTCTATAAATTTCTTTTACAAAAATTTGAACTATTACAGATATATTTTCATTTAAAACAGTTAAACTTTGTATTCCTAAAAAATGTTTTTCAAGTATTATTCCTAATATATTTAACCCTGCAATGGTAAACGCTATAATTGCAATAAATTTTAGAACATTTCTTATATTCTTTATATTTAAGATAATTAATGCAACTATGTTTACAATTAATAGTATTACTACCATTATAAATATTTTAGGTATTACATTTTTTACTTTTCCAGTAATACTTGAAACTGTCTTAACTATTGAATTTGAATACGAAACTGAATTTAAGTATGAGTTAATTATTGCATTTTCAAAATTTTGTATTTGATTCTCAGTAGTCTTATTTACAAAAACCTTATTATCTTTAATATATTTTCTTATATTATTATCCAATTTTTCTCTTATAGTACTTGTATCAATTTTAAATTCTTCATTATTCAATATTGCATGAACTATAGAATTTGTATCCTCTTTTACTTTGTCTAAATCATATATTCCTTCAAACACACTGCTATCCATTCCAGATTGCATTATATAATTTTCAAAACCGTCATTTACAGTATCTTCTAGCTTTTCATAATAATTATTTTGTTCCATTTGCATTTTCCAATAATCCTCATTTAGGACTTTATTTTGTAAAAAAGAAACAGCCACAATTGCTATAATTAATGCAATCATTATAAATGATAGTATGTACGATATTATATTTTTTACCATTAAAATATGTCTCCTTCTATTAATTTTGAATATGTTACAAATCTGTGAGTCGCATGCCCTATACTGTTTGAAGGATAACATGTATATAACATTAGTATTTCTTCATCTTCCTGTAGATATACGGCACTTGTGTCTGATTGGTCAACTATTTTTGTTTCATAAATTTCATATGTAAAATTTCCATAGTCAGTTTTTATTTTTATTTTATCTCCCACATTAACCGTATACAAATACTTTAAAAATCCACCAGTATCATGCGCCATGCAAATTATAGAGCCACCTTCACCTGGAAAATAAGACACAGATTGTCCTACACCTTTTCTTAATATTGAAAGAGAATCTCCATAATAAAGTCCCAATTTAACATTAATAGAATCAATAGATAAAGTTCCATACTTTTCACCCCATGCTGGGTAATGAGTCAAATTTTTATTTTCTAAGTCAATCTTAATAGCTTCGTTTTCCGTATTATTGTTTTTATCGCTTACTGACACCAAATTAATTAGTGCAATTGCCTGCATAAGCTGGTCGCCAATAGAAAGCCTAATAGCAACGCATATAATAACAATAAATATAAAAGCAACTATTATATTATTAATAGTTGCTCCTAATATATTTTTTATTTTTTTCATATTATTTTGATGTTACTTTTTTTGCAACTAGTACAGCAACGGCAATTAATGCTATTCCAGAAACTACTATATATGGAACATATGATGTTCCTGTTTGTACTAAGTTTGTACTTTGTCCAACTTTTGCTTCAATTAAAGATGTTCCATTAGCATCCTTTATTTGAAGTGTGTTGTCAGCAGAAATGTAGTTAATTTTAACATTTGTAGCTGCTTCAATTTTATCTATATTTGCACTTATTTTGTTTATAGCATCTGAAGAAAACTTTGATACATCAGCTGTATTTTGGCTTTCAACTGTTTTTACTATTTCAGCAACATTTGTTTTAACAACAGATACTTGCTCATTTGTTAATTCATGTGAGTTTAAGTATTGTTTTAAAGCTAGTAATTGGCTCTCATTTGCTTTGTATGTTTTGCCACCTACTGTTACTGATACTCCTTCCATATAAGAATATAAATCATCATTTGCTGCAGCATTTACTACTGTTGTTAATGCTACTAATACCATTGCTATTAAAGCAACTATTAACATTGTTTTGTTAAGTTTCATTTTAAATTCCTCCTAAGATTTTTTTTATACTATATCATTAAATAAAATAAATTTCAATATTTTTTGATAATTTTTTTATTTAATTTGTATTGAACGATATCTTATATAACATATAATTCCAATAACGCCTATACTAAGTATTGCAATTATAACAGGTTTTCCTCCAGTTTGTGGAATCTTGCCTATCGCCGTTGTTCCATCATTTTTTTCTTTATCTTCTGGCGTTATTGTAATTGTATTTTCATTTTTCTTGCTATCTTCTTTATTTTCGTTATCTAAATTAGTTTGATTATTTTTTTGATCGTCTTTTTGATCATCCTTATTAAAATCATCTTTTGTATTATCATTTTCCTTATTATCTTCATTAGTACTATTATTAGCTTGATTTGCAACTAAGGAAAAAGATTTTTGTAAATTTAATGTATTAGAATCTATACCATCTGAAATAATCAAATTTTTTATTTTTATTTCTGTTTGTTTTTCAGTAGCATTCTTTTTTACTTTCATCGTAATTTTGGCAATATTAGTATTTGCTTTTGCTGTCTTTGTTGTTGAAACAAATTTATGAGTAGTTTCATCATAATCTGGTGTATCCCAGCCATTGAGTCCTTCCATTACTATACTTTCAAATACTGTATTGTCATATTCTATACTAGCCTCATATCCCAAGATTCCATCTTTCGTGTAGTCTTGTAAGCTTAAATACAAAACCACTTCTGATTGATCTTTTAATATTTTTTCACTATCTGAAATAAGTTTAATATCAAAAGTTGTATCAGCTAAACAATATACAGCAAATATATTCATCAAGATCAAAATAAAAATAATTATCTTACATATGTTTTTCATTTTATGCTCCTATTCATTTATAATTTTCATTTTAATTATAAATTACATAAAATTTAAAGTCAATAATTGTTACTTAAATGTTACAAAACTGATATTATCCTGTAATATTTCAATTATTTATTATCATTCTTACAATTTGCATAACATCTATAATATTTATTTTTCCGTCATTATTTACATCTGCCGCTAAGCTCTCAGTCTCATTTAGTTCTAAATTCGAAATTACATTTCTCTTAACCTTCATTAAATCCATAATATTCACTATACCATCTTTATTCAAGTCACCATTTACGATTAAGCTGTATTCTTTTTTTCCTATCTTCAATATGTCACCTGTTTTTACAATTTCAGTTTCTTTTAATTCTTTATTATCTCTATAAACAGTATATTTTTGATTGATTGCAGAATTCTTAGAAAATGTTTTTAGTTCTGTTCCTTGTTCTATTCCTCTTATAAACTTGTCCTCTTTTATGGTGTACTTTTTTAAGTCTGTAATAGTTGGTTCTTTTATCTCAAAGTTTGTCCTCGTCACATTTCCAGCATTATCTATTACCTCTAAATCATATCTCCCAACTTGCTCTATAGTACTATTTAATTTATAGCCAGTAACCAAATTTCCACTTAAATATAATTTAGAACTTTTTATATCATTGTCTTTTACAATTGGTGTAACACTTTCATAGTACACACTGCCTTTTTCAACTCCTTCTATTGTTGGAGCAATCTTGTCAATTATAACTTCATAATTATCTTGTTCAATATTTTCTGCATTATCAATAGATTCCAACACAATAGAATAATCTCCCGTTTCAGTTAATACAAAATTGTTAGACACTCTTTGTTTATTTACAAAAATTTCACTAGTAACATTATTTACATTTAATATATTCAAAGTTATATCTCTATTGGTTAAATTTCCGTTCTCGTATTTTTCCCCTTCACTATCTAAAAAGTTCAATACAGGCTTGTCAGGTATAGCTATATTCGTGCTAACATTTTTGCTACCGTCAAAATCTTGGTAAAAAGCTTTTAATCTTTTTCCATTATCAATGCTGTAATTTTTTACTTCTATTTTTGAAGGTAAAGTATAACCTGCCTTTATTAAATCTCCTAACTCATTATCAGTACTTGATTTATCATTAAAAAAGATATATTCTAATACATAATCATTGCTTGTATTATTTATTGTTAATCCATCTATATATACATTAGGTAATACTCTATCATAGCCATAATCATGTAGTTTTCCATCTTCATCATATGATACATTAAAACTTATTAATCTACTCGTTTTACTGCTATCAAAAGTACAGTTATATATTTCTATATCTCCATTCCATGTACTTCCATAATCAGATCTCAACTCAATAAATTTGTTTCCACCTTTTCTCGTTGTATTTAATATTCTTAATTTTCCAGCGCCAATAAGAGTTAATCCTTTAGCCCCTATTATACAATTTTCTATTGTAAGATTATATACCCCGCAATGTGCATCTATTCTATTTAATGAACAACTTTTATATGTAATATCCTTTGTATAATTTGTTCCTGTAATTCCCCACCTATCTATTGCCTCAATATCATTTGATGTAATATTATCCATTGTAATATTAACACAGTATTCTAGTATTAAATCATAATTCGATGCACTTTTATATTTATGAGAATATAAATCTGAATTTTCAAATCGAACATCAGCCACATAAGACAACCTTACGAATCCAAAATATGGTCCACTTAATCTCTCTGTATTATTTACAGTATGTTTTATATTTGTTATGATTGTATTACTCCTATTGCATATAATATTTCTATTAAAATATCCTGATGCCTGTTCATAGTTTTCTTCTGGCAATACTGTTATGAAACTAGCATTTTGTATAGTTATCGTTTCTTCTTGAATTGGTATTAGAAGTATTTTTGTAACTTTATTAAAATCCCATTGAATTTCATTTAAAACATTTCCTTCATTATCTATTTTAAAGAAATCCGTTTGTGCATTTCCAACACTATTGTTATACCCGCTTCTTATATACTGCTTTTTTTCTCCATTATATAAAATACACATTTTTTTTCCATAACCTGCAAGTTCTGGAATTTTCTTTGTATTTTTATTTACAGTAATTTTAGATAATATTTGAGTATCAGTTATTGTTATATTTTTTTCTGTACTTTCTATTCTAAAAATTGGATAATCCTTAGTTCGTAAATTATTTATATTTTCATCATGTATTACTATTGTCGCATTATTCCAATTCGTATTAGTTTTAATAATTATCGGATTAGTATCATCTAATTTATATATATTGTAAGAATGTAAAGTTGCGCGCACCTCATAATTATGTAGATTTGCATAGCTATGAGTTTTCTTCATTACTTGATAATTATCATAATTTTCATCTGATTTAGCCCCAAAGTCCTCATATGTTACATATTTTATACCATTTTCATCAATATGCGGTTCTAATTGAATTTCGTCATTAACTAACTGAATTTCTTGTTCTTCTTGGGCATTTTCAACTAGCTCTGTACCATCATCTTTAATTTCATTATTTATATCATTATCTGAGATATTAGAACTGTTAAATATTATCTTATCAATCTTATCAAGAACAATACTATTTTCTTCAACTGTTCCGTAATCTTCTTTAATATCTTTTTGTTTTGTTTTACCAATAATTCCATATATAAATAAAGAAATAATTAAAAGACTAATAATCATCACATGAATGCATCTTATCTTTACCTTCGTTTTTCTCATTATAATACCTTTCTAAATATTATTAATTGTTTTTCTTCCTATAGAGTCATATACTATATTTGTTTTCTTTACTTCGTCCAAATTATAACAATTTCTTCCGTCTAATACAATAGGTTTTTTCATTAATTTTTCATATACGGATAAATCCAATTGTTTAATTCCGTTCCATTCTGTAAGAATTAAACACAAATCAGCATCTTTTAGTGTATCTTCTATTGTTGAACAATATGTTATTTCATTTGGATAATACTTTTTAAAATTATTCTCTCCAATTGGATCATATGCTTTTACTATTGCCCCATCGTCTAGCAAAATAGGAATATTTGTAAATGAAGGAGATTCTCTTAAATCATCTGTGTTTGGTTTAAATGTTAGTCCTAATACCGCAACAGTCAGTCCTTCAAGACTATCATAATATTTTCTTGATTTTTTTATTAATTTTAGTTTTTGATTTTCATTTACCTCTATTGCAGCTTTTACTGTTTTTATTTCATAGTCATTAAAGCTTGCAAGCCAACTTAATGCTTTTGTATCCTTTGGAAAACAAGAACCTCCATAACCAATTCCAGCTTGTAAAAACTTATTTCCTATTCTAGCATCCATTCCCATTCCTCTTGTAACATCTTGAACATCTGCACCAACTAGTTCACAAAGATTTGCAATTTCATTTACATAAGAAATCTTTAATGCCAAAAAGTCATTTGAAGCATATTTTATCATTTCTGCACTTTCTCTATCTGTAATTACATATGGTTGATTATATCCATCATATATTTCTTTCATGACTTTTTCTGCATGTTTAGATGGTACTCCTAAAACTATTCTTTGTGCATGCAATGTATCTTTAACTGCTGTTCCTTGTGATAAGAATTCTGGATTAGATACTATTTCAATTTTAACATCATGTTTTAAGTTTTTTCTCATAAAGTGTTCTATTTTTTTGTTGGTTCCAATTGGAACCGTTGATTTTACAACAACTACACAATCATTTTCTATCGAGTTAGCAATTTCTTCAGCAACTGTATAAACATATTTTAAGTTTGCACTACCATCTTTTTTCTCCGGAGTACCTACACCTATATATATTACATCTGCATCTTTATATGCTTGTCTTGCATCTGTTGTATAATCAATTTGTTTTCTATTTTTTACCATAATCTCCTCTAATCCTGGTTCGTATATTGGAGATTTTCCTTCTTTCAACATTTTTATCTTATTTTCATCCACATCAACACATGTTATATTGTGTCCTAATGTCGATAAACAAACAGCTGTTACTAAGCCGACATAACCTGTTCCTGCTACTACTATTTTCATTCTTTTATTTTCTCCTTTTTTATAAACTTATTTATTCCTGGAATTAAGTAGATATACTTTTTAATAAACTTGTAACTTAAGGCAAAATATACTACCATTCCTATTAATATTTGAAGTAGAATTACAATATATTTATTGTTAATTATTTTTTCTAATCCTATTATTACAATACTCATTATAAATGCTTCAATTAAAAATTTAATTGCATACATAAGATACTTTTTTATATTTAGCTCCTTACTTACTGCTATAGTTTGTATAGCCATAACTAAAAATTCTGCAAATATTGTCCCAATTGCTGCACCTATAGCTTGATACTGAGGTATCAAAATTATATTAATAACAAAATTTACTATAGCACCAGTCACCACTGAGATAATATATACTCTATCTTTTTCTTTTGGAATCAAATACTGAGTTCTAATAACATTTGCCCATGACACAAAAATAATTGTTACCGCTAAATATTGTATAATTGTTCCCGTCATTTGGTATTCTTTTCCTAGATAAATTGGTATTAATTCTGGTGCAACAACAATTAGTCCAAAACATATAGGCATTGCTAAAAACATCATATATTCAATAGACTTTTCTATGTAATTTTCAACTTCTTTTTCTCTGCCCTTAGCTAGTAAATTTGATACTCTAGGTAGCATAACCGTTCCTAAAGCTGTAATAATTCCTAATGGAATATTTATTATTCTTTCTGCATACTCATAATATCCAACTTCTTTTATATCTGCCATATTTCCTAGCATTATCTTGTCCATCATTTTATACACACTAACAGCTATAACAGGAATAAACAAAATAAGATTTGGTTTTATGTGTTTAGTAACATCTCTTATAGATGGCTTAACAAATTTAACCTCTTTTCTTAAAAAAGGTATTAGTAATAATTGTCCAATTAAAGATGATAATACCATTAATAGCATATATGTAACAAGCCCATTTGAATCTTTCACAAATAAAAATATTAATATTACAGTGCAAATTCTTACTATAGTATTCCTTGTTACTGTTAATTTAAATTTTTCCATGCCATAAAAAAACCATGTAACATCAAAACACGTTGAAATCAAATAAATTAATTGGATTAAAGAATATATATAATATTTATTGTCAAAAAAAGTTATATATAATATATACATTATTATCATTATTGCAGATGTACATAATTGCATAATATAAATCGATGAAAACTCTTTCGATAATTTTTCTTTATCATCTCTGCATTTTGCTATAGTTCTATTTCCATAGTTTGACAATCCAAGCATTGAAAATATTATAAAATACTGAACAACAGATGAAGTATATGAGTATATTCCATTTCCTTCTACACCTATTACCCTTGATATATATGGTGCTGTAACTAGTGGTAATATTAATATTAATATTTGATATAAGCTACTATATATAAAATTACTTTTAACACCTGCTTTTTCCTCTTTCAACTTTTTATATTCACTCCTTTTATTTAATAAAATACTTTTAGCATCATATATCATAACTAATCATTACTATTTTTAATTTCACGTTAATTATTTCTATTATTAATCAAATTTTCTTTTTTCGAACAAAATACTATCGCAAAGTATATCCAAAAAGACATAACACTCCAATAAGTCAAGCTAAACATCATTGGCACAAATGAAATAATAAACATAATTATTAAAAAGTATTTTTTGTAATCGTCCTGTATTTTTATGACTTTTTTTATACTTACAATTAATACTGTCAGCATAATTATTATACCAATTATACCTGATGAAACTGCAATATCCAAAAAGAAATTATGTGTATAAACATTAAAAGTTGATTCAAAGTACCCAACTCCATTGCCTATTATTGTCTTTTCATCAAATAGTTGAATTGCATTTTTCCAGATGTCAGTTCTTGCATGATATACCTTATCCCCATTACTCTCAAGCATATTCAAGAATGTTCTTAGTGAATACGTTTGAAGATTAAGGTTTCTTATTAATTCGATTAACCACTCGCCAATTTTTTCTAGATTAAATAGAATTATACATAAAAAAAATATAATAATTAATGCTCTTCGCAGTAACATTTTCTTGTTTCTGTTAAAAAGCACATACGAAGCCATTAATAAAGTCAGTGCACATATTGTTGCCCCTTTGTTAGCATATAAAAACATTTGTACAAGAAATACTATTGCCAATATAATTCCATATTTTTTCTTAAAAATAAAAAATAATATAATGGCTCCAGCATAAGCTGGTAGCATTTGGCAAAAGCCAAAAACCATATAATCACCTGATACCTTATAAGAATTCAATGGATCAAAAAAATAAATCACTCCATTAACAATCGAAAAAATTGAATAGATCCAAAGCAAATCTTTATAATTCTTTACTTTTGAGCATAATAATATAGGTATAGCTCCATATATAGAAAATTTATATATTATTTCTCCAATTGCACTATTATTTCTGAACAACATTTCACATAATAACCATAAATAAACAATAATTATAAAAAACATATATTTAATACAAACATTAATTTTCTTTGTATATATCCATTCCAACACTAATTCTAATCCTATTATTCCACCAGTTACAATTGCTAAAATCAACGTAGAACTCTCTGGCATATTAATTAATATAGGTTTTATCAATGAAAAAATAGTCATATATAAAGCCAATAATATTTCATTTCTTTCTTTTAAAACTTTCTTCATCCAATAAATTGCTCCCACTAAAATCTTAAACTACGATATTTTATAATAATCTTGCTTTTTTCTCTTCATTTTATTAATTACATATATAAAGATATCTATATTGTATATTATAAAAGAAATCTTGCATCCTCTTATATATGCTTTTATAGCCATATGAATATTTTTTTCTTTCAGATAACTCATTAAAATACCCATATATCTAAAAGCATATATTTTATTTTTTGCATTTTTTATCTTCAAATTGTTTATTATATATTCATATTCTTTAAGAAATAAATTAAGCTCTTTCTCATTTTTCTCAGGATTAAGTTCATTACTTCTATCATCCAAAACAGACTCACATAAAACTTCATCCATATACCCCATCTGATTTCCTTTATTATAATATTCGAGTAAAAATCCAGCCTCTTGATTTCTATGCAACTTTACATTCCATTTAATATCCCTAATAGCATTTTTCTTAAACATCAACATTATTGTAACAGTTATAGATTTTCCACTTAATATATAAAAAGACAAATCTCCTTCTAACTTTGGTTGATGGATATACTCTCCAACTTTTCTTCCGCAATACACAGCATTGTATTTTTTATTGTTTTCTAAAAATTTAACTTGTTTCTCTATTTTTTCTCTATATAAAATATCATCATCATCTAAAAAGCAAACATATTCACCATTGCAATTCTCTAATCCCGTATTTCTTGCAACACAACCATTCATATTTTTTGAGTGCTTTATATATTTTACATTACTGGCATTTATATACTCACTCATAATTAACTCAGTTTTCTTTCTATATTCAGAAATACTATCGTTATCATCAACCACTATTATCTCTATATTTGGATAGCTCTGATCTAAAACCGATTCAATTGTTTTTTTCAGTCTATCAGCACGCTTATATGTTGGTATAATAACACTAACCAATCCTAACTTCATACTTATCCCTCACCTTCTTATATAATTTTTAATTCTTTCGCACCTTTTTCCATCAAATGTAACGCTTTCCAAAACCCAACTTTCTTAAAAACATAAGAGTGCCTAATTAAAAACTGCAGGCATAAAAATTTATAGCTATTTTTTGATATAGCATAAAATAAAGCACCTTTACTAATAAAATATTTTTCATTAAATCCTTCAAACCATGTAGAATCATTTTGCTCAACGTTTGCTATAACTTCTTTTGATGCAAAAACCTTTCCTTTATTATTTAATACATCTATAATAAATAAACTGTCTTCACCAGATATATATTTTGCTCCTCCACCAAACAACAAGGAAAAATTAATATTATTTTTTCTAAGAAAATCTAACTTAACAGCAAAATTAACTGCTCCAAATTTCATACAATTATATTTATGTATCCTTTTTTCTTTTTCTATATTGGCCGTTTTTCTTTTCGGATTCAAACTTGGAACATTAAATATAATCATATCTGCCTTTGGATGCTTTAAAAATTCTTTATTGATAACTTTGGCATATCCATTTATAAAAATTTCGTCTTCATCTGCAAATACAACCACTTTCCCTGATGCTCTCATTAATGCAGTATTTCTACTTAACCCAACTCCCCTTTCATTTAAAGACATGAATTTAATATTATTATTGTTATATCCAATATTGCTTATCTTATTTATATTGCATTGATTTACTATTATAGCTCCTGTTTGTATATTCATTTTTTCAATAATAGAGTAGTCTTCTTGGTTCATTGTAGACGCTAATACCTCTATTTCCATATTAAATTTCATTCCTTCCCTGTTTAAAACTCATGTATCTCATAAAAACTTTTCTTACCTTAAATCAAATCTATTATCTCTTTATATGTTAATTTTCTATTAAATTTTTTTTCAGCTAAGATTCTGTTATTTTCTCCATATTTTATTCTTATTCTTTTATCATTGTACAATGTTTCTATAGCATTGGCAGTATCTATAAAACTCTCGTTTTTTACATTTATTCCTGCATTATACTCTTCTAGAATATTTTTATACTCCAGATTTTCTTGAGTATTAACTACAGGAATTCCAGCAGCAGCATAATCTCCAACTTTATTTACAATGCTTTGTGCAGCTCCTTTTTTTATAGGATTTATAGCTATATCACAACTACACAATACACTTACCATTTTTTCATATTTTAATATTCCTGTAAATTCGCAATCAACTTTTCTAATCTTGGCATAGTTCTCAAATTTTTGTTTTAATGGTCCATCTCCCATAACGATAAATTTTAAATTGTTAATTCCTTTTTCATTAAGATATTTTATAGAGTCAATTACCAATGGAATATCATAGCTATGTCCTAATGTTCCTATATAAGCTATTCTTATCACGTCATCATTAAATTTAACTTTATTTTTCTTTGCACATTCGTCAAAATAATTCAAATCTGTACCTAAAAAAACACTTAACCCATTATCTACCTTTTTATTAACTTTTAGAGCTCGATTACAGTAACTTTCTGAAACTGCTATTATACTATCCGCTCTTGAATATATATAATCTGCTTCTTTTTTCATTGGATAAAACAATATACTACTTATAACAGGTATATTAAACACCATTTTAAATGCTTCTGGCCATAAATCTTGAACATCTATTATAAATCTAACATTATTCCTTTCAGCATATTGAGCAACTATCTTTCCAACTGCCAATGATGGAATAGCGCAATATATGACATCTGGTCGTTTTCTTTTTTCTAAATACGCTTTTATATTTTTCGATAAATTTCTATGACTATTGAATCTTTTTAAACATACATTTTTAGAATACCCTATTTCATGGCATGCAGTTATCTTTACTCCATCCAATTTTCCTATCTTATTAAATTTTTCTTTTTTAGTATGATTAAAATCAGATGTAATAATTTCAACATTGTTATTTTTTGACATTGCCAATAATTTTGCAATATAAACAAATCTACTATTATTACTTTCAAAGCATTCAATATCTCTTAAGTATTGTGACACTATAACAATATCCATCTATTTTCACCTTTTTATAAATTTTTTTAATTATCAAAAATCTCTTCCGATTCTAATAATAGCGGTTCTACATCTACATCTCTTAAAAACACATATGGCTTCTCATAATGATAAAATTGATTTCTTACAACATTATCACAATTTCCTTCCTCCATTATTTTTATTGTATCCTCAATTAAATCAAAACCTGCTTCAGCCATTACGCCTGTGTATGCCATATGCCTAATATTAACTTCTGTAACTTTCATTTTTCCATCTTTATCTTCTTTCAAATCAAAAGATAAAATTCCATGAGCTTTTGTATTCAACTTTTTTTCTAAATATTTAATACATCTATCGCAAAATTCATTTATTTTGTCTTCATTTAGAAATCTTCCAAAGTGTGTATTTCCAGTAACATGTGATGGTGCAGTATTAGCCATAACATATTCTACGCATTCTAATGCAGCACCTTTTACATATTCCCCATTATAATATAACATTTGGTTTGCAAGATGTCTTCCTGTAAGATATTCACTTACGGTAAACTCTGGAATTGTAGAATTTATAAATAGCCAACTTTTATAACTTGATATATCATCTAATTTCAATGATCCTAATCCACCAGTCCCCTCGGTCGCTCTAATCCAACACGGAAATCCTATCTCATTTTCTACGTCTTCGTAACGTGGATTTTCCTGAGTAACCTTTATTGTTTTAGGAATAAATTCTGTGCCTTTAAGTAAATCAGCCATTATTGATTTGTCCCTTAATGACATTGATAACAATTTACTGCCCATAAAAACTTTGCATGGATATTTACCATTTTTCTCATAGTAATCTCCCCATTCTACGATTTCACTTTCAGGCTGAACAAAAGCATAATCTATTTTTTTTTTGTTAACTATTTTTTCAATCCAAGGAAAATATTTATTTGATGTACATCTTGGACACACAAAATATTCATCAAGTAATCCTTTCATAAAAAATCCTATTGCCTTTTTATCTATATCACATCCAATTAATTTATAATCTGGATGATTTTTTCTTATAATCTTTGCAATTGATCTTGGTGTTAAGCCGCCTATTCCTGTAATTAATATCGTTTTCATAATTTTTCTCTTTTCTTTATATATTTTCTAATATTATTTTGACTTCTCTCTTCATATCGTTTTCATCATATCTTTGATCACAAATTAATGATAGTTCATTTGCATATATATTGTTTCTAAAATTATTAAAATTTGACCAATGAATAGGGCAATATATATTATTATCAATTAATTTTTTTCTTATATAATCTCTTTTTTTTAAAATTATTGGAACAAATATTGGACAATCTCCATTTTTATAATTATATAATAATTTTGCATCATCACTATTTACAAAATTTTCTTCAATTATTTTTGAATTGTATATTCTTTTTTTTCTTATTTCTTCTATATCCATGGTTTGAAGTATTTTTAATGATTCCTCATCCATTTTTTTGTTTTTATAATCAGTTATAAGCTGATTACTTCTATTAAATAAATTTAAAAATATATTTTTGCAGTTAATATTTATATCATTTATATACTCTCGTTTTAACTGCATTGCTTTTTTTTTATATTTTACTAGTTCTTCATTTATTGTATAGTTATCAATACTTGTTCTAAAATCACATTTCTTATTAACTGCAATTGCTCCTGTATAAATCGGAAACCATTTTCTTAAACTTGCAATTAAATAATCCGATTCTTCACAGTGATTCTTTTTACCAAAAACTCTATGTGTTATATCTTCTATCACTATAACATTTCTTTTTTTGAACTTTTTTATATAAAAATCCATATTAGAATCATCATATCCGAAATATGACATTCCAAAAAATAATGAACAATTAAAGTTCTCATCTATATAATATTTATTATTCAGTAAATCAACTTGGTAATATTTAATACTATACCCATTATCAATAAATGGCTGTACCATAGAATTACAACAATATTCTGGCATATAAACCACTTTTTTTAAGTCATCAATGTCATTTAAAATGTAATCTATTGATGTTCTTCCTGACATCAAATACTTTACATCCACTCCTAAATTTTCAAAATACTCAAGATTATTTTTTAATATAAATTCATTATATCTAGTATTCCAAAATTCACTACCTATTTCTTTTCTCATTTTATCCTTTCCAATCAATCAAACAATTAACTTGATTAATTTCAAAAGAGCTTATCTGATTAATTTTTGACCAATCATTTAATTCTAGATCATCTGAAATCAAAATTGCATTTTTTTCTTTTTGTTTCATAAATAATTTCATATTCATAAATTCATCAAACAGATCTAATGAGATTTTTTTGGTATAAATAATTTCCTTTTTGTTATCATTTAATATTCCAATAATCTTTTTATGATTATTTACGCTCTGATAAATAAACATCATTAATAATGGATTTACATTTTTTTTATTGAAACAGGACTCTATGTCTATATATACAATATCATATTTTAAATTTATTTTAAATCTAGAAAAAAATTGTTGATCCATTTCTATATCAAGATTATTAACTATAATTTTATTAATTGATTTATTATCAAATTCTTTACAAACTAAATATGGTAAATTCACTCCTAATGCTTCAGTAAATGAAAAGCTTCCTGGAAATCTTGTACTAATTTCTAACAATTTAAATTTACCATTAGCATCTTTTTTTATTTGAAAAAACCAAATTCCTCTAAATGAGATCTTTTCATTTAATTTTTCTGCAATATTTTGTATTTCATTATTTACCTCAATTTTCACAGCTCTAACATCAATTCCTGCTAACATCCTATCAGTTCTTCTTGCATTCAGAAATAGTAACTTTCCATTTTTATTAGTAAAACACTCACACGTTACTTCTTCACCTGGTAAATATTCACATATAACCATATCTTCATTATATTTGTTGTCAAAGTCTTTTTCATTCAATATTTTATATGCATGTCTCGAACCTTGATCCTCATCTTTTTTTATAAATATAGGATATTTAGAAATCTCTTTTTTAGAACTATATACAATAGGACAAAAATCATAATCTTTTATTACATTATAGGTTTTACTTTTATATCTGCATAATTCAGCTGTTTCTAAGCATGAATGACATACAGTAGCATTTATCTTTTGTTGATTTTTTTGTAAAAACAATATTAAATCTTCATGAGTTGCTATCAATAATTTAAAATTATATTTTTCTATTTTTTCATTTAATACTTCTATAAAATTTTCTTCGTTCATATTTGGAATATCATTAATGTAGTTTTTATAAACAAATTCACCATGATTACTCTGTGTAGATGCTCCCCACACTTCATATTCAGCATTATCTTTAAGTAAACTATTAAAATCGCACGACGCATGCGTTCCACAATTTAATACTAAAATCCTTTTTTTCATTTTTTTTACATTCTCTTTCTTTTTTTTCTATATGTATCAAAATCTATTATATTTCCATTTCCCCTAACAACAATATCTTCTCTTTTAAAAACCCTTTTTATAGTTAATAATATTATTTTAACATCACTTTTAAAAGAAACATTATTAACATATTCTAAATCATATTTAAATCTTTCTTCCCACTGTAATGTATTTCTACCGTTTATTTGGGCTAATCCAGTTAATCCAGGCAATATATCATGTCTATGCCTTTCTTTTTCATTATAATATGGCAAATACTGAATAGACAATGGCCTTGGTCCTACTATGCTCATGTCTCCTTTTAGTATGTTCACAAGCTCTGGTAATTCATCTAAGCTTGTGCTTCTTAGCACTTTACCAAACTTCGTTAATCTTTCTGAGTCTGGAAGTAAGTTTCCATTTTCGTCTTTTTTATCTGTCATTGTTCTAAATTTGTATAGTGTAAATATTTTTTCGTCTTTTCCGGGGCGTTGTTGTTTGAATATTATTGGGCTTCCTAGTTTTATTCTAACCAGTATTGCTACTACTAGCAACACTGGAGATAAAACTATTAGTGCTATTAAGCTTAATATAAAATCTAATATTCTTTTTATATATTTTGCGTACATAACATTTCCTTTTCTATTATTTCCATAAGTCTGTTATGGTTTTAATAACTCTGTTTTGTTCTTCTTCTGTCATTTTTGTATCAGATGGCAAACATACTCCTCTTGTAAATAAGTCTTCTGATACCGCTTTGTCTGCAACTTTTATGAAATCGCATTTTGCAAATACTGGTTGCATGTGCATTGGTTTCCATACTGGTCTTGATTCTATGTTTTCTTTTTCTAATGCTTCCATTATGTCTAGTGGTTTTACTTTTGAATTTGCTTTTAATGTTATTACAGATAACCAGTGGTTTGGTACTGTGTCTACTGGTGTTGGTTGCATTTCTATATCTAGTATTTGTTTGAATGCTTCTTTGTATCTGTTGTATATGTCTGTTTTTTGTTTTATTCTTAAATCTATAACTTTTAATTGTCCTCTTCCAATTCCAGCTACTATATTGCTCATTCTGTAGTTATAGCCTATTTCTTTATGCTCGTAATGGCGTGCTTTTTCTCTTGATTGTGTTGACCAAAATCTTACTTTTGCAATTTTTTCTTCGTCTTCTGAAACTAACATTCCGCCACCACTTGTGGTTATTATTTTATTTCCGTTGAATGAATAAATTCCGTATTTTCCAAATGTTCCTGTTTCTTTTCCTTTATATGTTGAGCCTAAGCTTTCTGCTGCATCTTCTACTAATGGTACTCCATGTTTATCGCAAATTGCTTTTATTTCTTCTATTTTTGCTGGTGTTCCGTATAAATGAACTACTATTACAGCCTTTGGATGTGGATATTTTTCAAATGCTTTTTCTAATGCTTTAGGATCCATGTTCCATGTTTCTGGTTCACTGTCTATGAATACTGGTGTTGCATTTTGATATGTTATTGGGTTTGCTGTTGCAGAGAATGTTAAGCTTGAGCAAAATACTATGTCTCCTTCTTTTACATCTAGTGCTTTAAAGGCCATATGTATTGCTGCAGTTCCTGCTGATAATGCTGCTGCATATTTTGTTCCAACATAACTTGCAAGTTCTTCTTCAAACTTGTTTACATTTTCTCCAAGTGGAGCAATCCAGTTTGTATCAAATGCCTCTTTTACGTATTCTTGTTCATATCCTTCATCAGACATATGTGGTGAAGCTAAATAAATTTTCTTATTCATAACAAATTCCTTCTTTCATCCATAATTCTAAGCTTCTTTTGGCATTAACTCATGTTCTTGCATTTGTCTTGCTTCTATTTTTTCAAGCTCTTGTTTGTAGTTTATTATCTTTTTATTTTTTTCTTCTGCCTCAACAAATGTTGGTACAGCCTTTTTTACTACCTTCTTGATTTCTTCCATTGTATGGTTTTCTGTTTGTACAAATTCTCTTAACATTTCAACTCTTTTATTTACTTCTTCGGCTGGAATATCAAGTGGTTCTGCAACAAATATTTTGTTGTGTTTTGTGTGTTCCAAACCTTCTTCAGACATTAGCAATTCTTCGTATAGTTTTTCACCTGGACGAAGTCCTGTTATTTCTATTGGAATGTCTATATCTGGTTGAAGTCCTGATAATTTTATTAAGCTTACTGCTAAATCATATATTTTTACAGGCTCTCCCATATCTAGTACAAACACTTCTCCACCTTGTGCATAAGTCATGGCTTGTAACACAAGTCCAACCGCTTCTGGTATTGTCATGAAAAATCTTGTTATGTCTTTGTGGGTAACTGTAACTGGTCCGCCTTCTTTTATTTGTTTCTTAAATAATGGAACAACAGAACCATTACTTCCTAAAACGTTTCCAAATCTAACTGCTGCATATTCTGTTTTGCTAGTTTTATTTTTTGCTTGAATTACCATTTCACACATTCTCTTACTTGCGCCCATTATATTTGTAGGGTTTACAGCCTTATCTGTTGATATTAAGATAAATCTCTTTGTTCCAAATTTATCTGCACAATCTGCAACATTTTGTGTTCCTAAAACATTGTTTTTTATTGCCTCTAATGGGCTAACTTCCATTAATGGAACATGTTTATGTGCTGCTGCATGGAATACTAAATATGGTCTGTATTTTGAGAAAACATCTTCTAGTTTTTTCTTATCTCTTACACTTCCAATTATTCCTTTTATATTTAAGTTTGGATATTTTGCTCTTAATTCTAGTTCAATATTATACAAGTTATTTTCATAAATATCAAATATTATAAGCAATTCTGGATTAAAAGTTGCAATTTGTCTGCATAGCTCAGAACCAATTGAACCTCCTCCACCAGTTACTAGTATAGCATGTCCTTTTATTAAACTTTCTATATTATTGTTGTCAAGCTTAATTGGATCTCTTCCTAGTAAATCTTCTATTTCAACTTCTTTTAAACTGTCTAATACATTTTTATTTTTAATAATATCTTCTGTAGATGGTAATATTCTAATTTTTGCGTTTGTCTCTTGGCAAATATGCAATAACTCTTTTTTATTCTCTGGTGAAATATTTGTAATTGAGAAAAATATTTCTTGAACATTATATTTTTTGCATACTTCTTGAATTTTATCCCTATTTCCTAAGATTTTAACACCAGAAATTGAGCAATTCCATTTTGCTGGATTATCATCAATTAGTCCAACTATATAATATGTATTTTTTAAACCTTCTCTAATAGCTTTAATAATATCTCTTGAAGATCTGCCAGCACCTATTATAAGTAATCTTTTTGCAATTACTGGTTCATCATTCTTTTTTTCTGCTGGCAAAGTTTCATTTAGCAACATTCTTATAACAACTCTACAAGAAACAGTTCCAACGGCTATTAGTACACACGACAAAATGCACTCTTTTGTTGTAAATGTATCTATTTTAAATATATTTTTTATTATGTAGGTGGTTATGCAAGAAATTGCACATACGAATATATAAATTAAATAATCTCTTCCATTTTCGTATCTTGTAATGCTTCTGTATAAATTAAATATTCTAAAAAAGATTTGGTATATTACAATAGATAAAGCAATAGTAATTCCAATTTGTCTCCATTCTTCTGCTTTAAAATAAAATGTATTTGATAATAAAAATTTAGAGAATATACAAGCTAATGCAATTATTAAAATATCTATAATTGCTAGTATTATCTTGTTTCTCTCGAATCTAATTTTTTTCATGTTTTGAACATCCTTTCATTTTTTATTTTGCCATATGGCTTGTCTTTCCTTTATTTTTGTAATATTTTAAATTTATAATTTTGAATGTTCTTTCATTTTTTGTTACTCATTTGTATGTTTCTTCTTTCTTTTATCATTTTTTGTTTATTTAACTCTTTTTTCGACCTTCAAGTTATATTATACATATGCATTTGCATTTTTTCAACCCTTTTTTACATTTTACAACATTTAACAAAAAAATAAAATGTGAAACATTTTTATAATTTGGCTTCACATTTTATCTATATCAATTCGTTAATTTTTCTTCTAAATGCTATTCTTCTTGGATATTTTTCTATATAATAATTTATGTAGTTGTTTCTTGTGCATAATTTTTGAGAAGATAGCATTTCTCCAAATGCAACAACTATTAGAGCCACTTTATAATATGATGTTCTATAATTTCCTTTCATAATAGCATCTACTCTTTTTTCTATAATTGTATGTAACCACTTTATTACATCAGTTTTTATACTTTTATCAACTACAAAGTGTTTTCTCCATTCGTTCCATATTTCATCTATATAACTTCCTAGCATCTGATATGTTGCATAAAGTTCATATAAGCAAAATGTTGATATATCTTCTAGTATTAAGTTGTTATCTGCTATTTCTGTTAATGAAATTTTAGAATTTGTTTCAATGTCTTCGTCTATTACCGTGTAGTTTGTTTTTAAAACCATGTCCATAATAATTCTTGCATCATAATATTTTTTATATTTTACTAAATTTTCAGCATACCTAATCGTCTCATCTATTATGTGGCCTATATTATCTTTGTCATGATATGCGTTTTCCCAGTCACGCCAACCATCTTCATATTCTTCGTATTGTTCTGCATAAAAATGCAAATCTCCACTTGCTATTTTTTCAAATTCATGCTTAAATTCTTCTATTTTATTTTCAATTTCTGTATTGCTTATTCTTATATTCTGTTATAAAATTCTTTGCTTTCCATATCTGTACTTCCTCTAAAAAATTTTTCTTGTTATTTTCGTTATAACTCTATTTTGCATTTATATTATAGCATAAAGCATGAAAACGCAAAACATTTTTATTATATTTATAATAATTTTGTTTCACGTTTGCTTAATTAATATTCAATTAAACAGTAAATGCAAAATTAAATTATTGAATTTGGCATTTACTTATAAAAATATTGGGTTGTTGCTTTTTATATTTATTTATGAAAAATATTTCATTTTTGTTTTGGTTTTTCCTATTATAAATATCGCATTTTTGCTTTTTATGTTTACTTATAAAATTTTGCATTTAACTTTTTATTTTACCGCATTTTCTAATTTATTGTTACTTCATTGTCTTCTATGCTTTTTCTATATGCACATACTTCAATGTTCTCATATCTTGGTACATCTTCATTTATATAGTCTATTTCTGCATATAATCCTAACACAACATGTATCATTTCATCTTTTTTCTCTTTATATATTCCATAAACATCCCCTGGAATATCTTCATTTACTGTAATTTTCCTATCCACTTCTGCCGAAAATTTATCTCTAGTGTTGTCTTCTGTTAGAATATATGTTGTTTTGTTTACATCTTCATTTCCAAGTTTGTAAGTTTCGTCTTTTATTTTATATTCTAAATCTTTTATAACTAAATCTCCCTCAACAGTAGTTTGTGCAATTCTTATTTTGTCTTCTTTTCTATCTTTAGAATTTATTCCCGTGTTTTCTATAAAGCTGTCTAATTTATCTTTATTCCAAACTTTGTTGTATTTAATTACTACACATCTGTCTTCGATCGCCTGTTCTAAAGTATAATCTTGAGGAAGTTCTGATAAATTTCTGTAACCATATTTGTCTGTCGAGCTTCCTTTGCCTGTATTGTTTTCTCCATCTGTTAAATTATTTGAAGCTGAATTTATCGAATTTGATGAACTGTTCTTCTCATTTTGTTTTGATGTTTTTACTTGTTGCTTTACTGTAAATAGTATTCCTCCTATTATAATAACTAAAATTGTAATTGCTAGTACTAATTTCTTTTTCATCGCAAAATCTCCTTTTTTATAATATTTTCAGCATATTTACTGTTTCTATTATTTAGACGTTTTGTTCTTCCTATTTTGTTGGTGTTTTATGCAAATTATTGCAAATATTACCGTTAGTACTAAAAATATGCTTGATAAAGATAGTAATATATTACTTGTTCCATTATATGTTTTTTCGTTATTTACCTGATTTTCTATTGTATTTATTGTATTGTTTTCAAGTGTATTACCAGTTTGCATATTGTTTTCTTCATTTTCAATTTGGTTATTTACATTATCTTCTTGTATTATATCTTCTTTGTTATTTTTTGAATTTTGCAAGGTTTGCGAGTTTATATCTTCTGCAATATTTACTTTAGCATTTTCTAATGTTTGCGAATTTTTATTTTCTGTTATATTTTTATAATCTTCTGATGTTTGAAAATTATTATTTTCCTGTACCTGTGAGTTTGATTTTAAATTATTGTTTGTAGCTGGTACTTCTATTTCGTTTTTATTATTTTTCATGCAACCAATATATAGTGCTAATGTTGCAAATAACATGCTAATATTTCCAAGTAATAATTGCAAACTGTTTAATGCTTTGTAATATCTCCACTGAACTGTTCCAATTGGTTCATTCAAAATTTTTGCTATTTCTTTAAATGAAAACTCGCCAAGTATTTTTAGTGATACAACTTCTTTTTCTTTAACCGATAACTCACTTATCAATTTTTCATATTTTTCTTTATCTATTACATTTTGAAGTTCTTTACATTCTGCTTCTTGTGCATCATAAATTTCTTCTAAAGTTACATTTGGCTTTTCTTTTCTGTAATACGAAATTGCTTCATTTTTTGTAATTGTATATAACCATGTTGTTTCTTTTGAAGTTGGTAGCTTGTCTTTTTGTAAACTATATATTTTAGCAAATACATTTTGTGTTACATCTTCACTTGATTCTTTATTTTTTAATATTGAAAAGGAAATTTTATACACAAGTTGATTATATTGTTTATACAATAATTCAAATTGTGAAGTTTCTCCTTCTCGTAATTTCGAAAAAATATTGTGTAATTCAATTTTATTAATCATAATTTTTTCCTATCAAATTTATTTGTATATTAATTATATTATTAAACCACACTTTTGCAAGTATTTTTCTTGCTTTTATCACATTTTTGCAAGCATTTTTATTATTTTTATAACACTTTTGTAAAAAAGAAGACTTTTAAGCCTTGCTTAATGCAATTCTTATTAGTCCTCTTTTATTTATTATTTGTTGTAACTTATTGAAATTGTTGTGCCTTTTGCCACATTACTTATGTCTACATAGTATCCATCTGTATTATTTCCTTTTACATATCCTGCTGTTTGTGCTTGTGCAAAATTGTATGAATGGCTTCCTATTGTTAGTGTAAATTCTTTTGATGTGTCTATTCCTTCTAAGTTAACTCTTCTAGCATCAGATTCTTCTACTGTAATGTCTCTTGTTTCTGTTGATGTACTGTTGTCATTTATTATGGTGTTAAATATACTTTGTAAGTCACTTGTTGTCATAGAACCTACATAAGATTGATCTGCATAGCTGTATTTTCCAACACTACCATCTGCAATAATTTTATCATAAAGCTTACCTTTTACATTTCTCCATGTAAAATATCCGCCTTCAGTTCCCTCATCATTGCATTTGTTTACATTTTCACTAGTTGGATTTAGTATTGTTTCTGATAATGTTCCACTCATGTTTAATCCTATTGTGTAGAATTTAGACTTTGTTCCTCCTGTTGTTCCATAATAGTGTGATGTAATTTGTTGTTTGTAATAGTTTGCAGTTCTTATTGTATAATAAGCTTCATTTTCTGTTGTGTCAGAACCATTACCATTTCTTTTTTTAGAAAGTGTTTCATAATCTTCATTATAATATGTTGGGTCTCCATCTGATAACAATATCATAACTGGTGTACGTGTTATTTCTTTTTGTTTTCCATTTACTGTTGTTGTAAATTTAGTATTTGCTGATGTTAATATATCTGCTCCTTCTTTTATTCCAGCTTGTGTATATGTTCCACCATAAACATTTAATGTTTGATTTTTCTTTTCATTTACATTTGTTGTTATTGTATCATATGTTTCGTTATTGCCTCTAAGCACACCTTCTTGTAATGTTAAATATTTCCCTGTAGTTTTTGGAGTATATTTTCCAAGTGGTAATAATGTTGTTGCATTATTAGCATTTGCTAAACTGCTTTTATAAGTACTACTATATGCTACTACTCCTATCCTACTTTCTGGATTTTCATTCATTATAGTAGAAATTGCGGTATTTACAGAGTCAACCATTGTTTTGTCTTTATCATTATCATTCATACTTCCAGAAATATCTAGTACAAATACTACATCCAATGGTGTTTTTACCGATGTTTGTGATGTTGTAGTTGTTGTTATTTCTACTGTTCCTTGTATATCTTGATTAAATGTGTTTGTAATATTATATCCATTATATGAAGTTGTGTAATTTCTTACATTTTCTTCTTCAATTGTATATCTATTTAATTGTACATTTCCATTACTATCTAATACATATTTACCATTTTCATCAGTTTTGTATTTTGGTAATTCTGTAAATTCATATTTTGTATTTCCATTCGCTAATTTTATTGTACTTGCTTTTGTTCCGTTTTTTATTAAATTAATTGTTATTTCAGGGTGAACTAGAGTTGTTCCTTCTGGGTCAACCCATGTTTTTTCTCCACTTATAGAAATTAGCTCTTGGTCTATTGTGTTAACAAAGTCTACTCCGTTTGCTGCTTTTTCAGATGTGTATCCATTTAGTTCAGCTTCTTCAACAGTATACTCATTTAATTCAATATTACCATTAACATCTAATACAAAATTTCCATTTTCATCTGTTTTGTATTTTGGTAATCCTGTAAATTCGTATGTTGTATTTTCATTTGCTATTGTTGTTGTTTTATATTGTTCTCCATTTTTCAATAGATTAATTGTTACTGTTGGATGTGTTGTTCCTGCTGGAGTAACCCATGTTTTGTTTCCACTTACAAATGCTGTGTTATCTTGCTCTATTGTATTTGTAAAGTTATTTCCATTTTGTTCAGATTTATAACCTTCTACAGTATCTTCTGAAACAGTATATTTATATTCGTGTCCATCTATTAAATCATATCTATCCAAATTTTCAAATGAATATGATGTTGTTCCATTTGTTAATTCTACGTAATTTACTTTTTCGCCATCTCTTAATAAATTGATTGTAATTGTTGGCACTATTTTTCCTGCTGGTATTACCCATGTTTTGCTTCCACGTACAGAAACTTGCTCTTGTTTTATTGTGTTTATAAAGTCAACTCCATTTTCTGCTTTTTCAGATGTATAATTTGATAATTTAGTTTCTTCAACACTATAATTGTATATACTTCCATCTGGTGCATATGTTTCTAAATCTTTAAATTCATAGCTTGTTTTTCCACTTTCAAGTGTTATTGTTTTGTACTCTTTACCATTTCTATATAGGGTGATTTCAATATTTGGATAAATTGTTCCAGCTGGTGCAATCCATGTTTTTGTACCACTTATTGTTTTGTATTTTTGTTCTATTGTATTTGTAATAGTAGATTTTTTGTCATCACCATAACTTGTTGTATATCCCTCAACTTTTTCTTCTGAAACTGTATATTCATATTCGTGACCATTTATTAAATCATATCTATCTAAGTTTTCAAATGAATATGATGTTGTTCCATTTACTAATTCTTTTGAATCTATTTTTTCTCCATCTCTTAGCAAATTGATTGTAATTGTTGGAAATTTTGTTCCTGTAGGTGCTACCCATTTTTTCTCACCATTTATTGAAACTTTTTCTTGGTTGATTGTATTTGTAATGTTTTCATTGTACTCTCCAGCATAAGATGTTGTATAACCACTTACATTTTCTTCTTCAACCTTGTAATTGTAAATATGTCCGTCTGTTGCATATTTATCTAGGTCTTTAAACTCATAGTTTGTTGTTCCATTTGCTAATGTTACAAAATTAACTTTTTCATTGTCTCTTAATAAATTAACTGTTATTTCTTTGTGTTCAGTTCCTTGTGGGTCTATCCATGTTTTTGTTCCGTTTATAGATAACTTCTCTTGGTTAATTGTATTTGTAATTGTGTTTTCACCATATGTTGTTTGGTATCCATCAACAGCATCTTCTGAAACAGTGTATTTATAAATGTGTCCATCTGGTGCATATTTATCTAAATTTTCAAATTTATAATTTGTTGTTCCATTTGCTAATGTTACATGATCAACATTCTTACCGTCTCTTAATAAGTTTATTGTTATTGGGTTGTGAGTAGTTCCTTGTGGGTCTACCCATATTTTTACACCTGTTACACTAACAGTATTATCTTGGTTAATTGTATTTGTTATGTTTTCATTATATTCGCCAGAATATGTTGGAGTATATCCTTCTACAGCTTCCTCTACAATTGTATATTTGTAAATATGTCCATCTTGTGCAAATTTGTCTAAGTTTTCAAATTTATAAGTTGTTGTACCATTTGCTAATGTTACATGATCAACATTTTTACCATCTCTTAATAAGTTTATTGTTATTGGGTTGTGAGTAGTTCCTTGTGGATCTATCCATGTTTTTGTTCCGTTTATAGATAACTTCTCTTGGTTAATTGTGTTTGTTATTTGTTCATTGTATTCACCTGCATATGAAGTTTGGTAACCTTTTGCATTTATTTCTTCAACTTTGTATACATATTCGTGTCCGTCTGTTAAATCATATTTATCAAGGTCTTTAAATTCATAGCTTGTTGTTCCATTTGCTAATGTTGTTGAATCAATCTTGTTACCATCTCTTAATAAGTTTATTGTTATTGGGTCGTGAGTAGTTCCTTGTGGGTCTATCCAGGTTTTTGTTCCATTTATAGTTATTTTTTCTTGATTAATTGTATTTGTAAAGTCAAAACCATTTTCAGCTTTCTTAGAAGTATATCCTTTTACATCAGCTTCTTCAACTGTGTAAACATTTAGTTGAACATTACCATTTTCGTCTAATTCATATTGACCATTTTCATCTACTTTGTATTTTGGTAAATTATTAAACTCATAGTTTGTTGTTCCGTTTGTTAATTCAACTTTATTTTCAAAAATACCATTTTTGTATAACTTTATTGTTATTGTTGGGAATGCTTTTCCTTCTGGAGCTATCCAGGTTTTTGTTCCACTTATTTTAACTGTATTTTCTTGATTAATTACATTTGTTATAGTTAAAGTGTCATTACTATATTCTGGAGTATATCCTTCTACTTCAGCTTCTTCTACTGTGTATAAATATTCGTTTCCATTTTCATCATATTTTGGAAGATTTGTAAATTCATGTGATGTTTCACCGTTTTTTAATGTGTATGTTGCATATACATCTTCACTTCCATTTTGATATAAATTAATTGTAACTTCTGGGCGTTTTGCATTTTCTGGGTCTATCCATTTTTTTGTTGCTAGTACACTTGTTTTAAATGTAGTGTAATCTATTGTATTTGTTACAGTTAATCCATTATCGCTATAAGCTGGTTTGTTATAATGTTCTACTTGAGTTGTTTCAATAACAGTGTATTTTATTTCACTACCATCTTTATTATATTTTTGAACGTTTTTAAATTCTACCGTCCAATCATCCGCTGTTGCAGTTTGTGTTTTTCCAGTTGCAACACCGTCTGCATATAATTCAAATGTTACACTCTTACGTGCTCCAACTTTGTTTTCATTATCATTCCATACTTTATTTGCTGTAATATTTGTTAATACACTTTCATATTTTAATGTATTTGTTATTTTCAAAGTTATATTATTTTTTTCTTGATTTTTTTCATATGATGCTGTGTAATTTTTGTCAACGTTTAATTCTTTTGCATCATATTTTATTAATTCTTGTGTTTCAAAATCATATTTATCAAGATTTGTAAATGAAGCTTTCCAATTGTTTTGCTCATTTAATGTTCTTGTATCAATATGTGTTGCATCTCCTGCATTTTTATAAAGTGCAACTACAATTTCTGTTGGACGTAATTCATCTACATTTTCCTTATCAACAAATTCTTTGTTAACATCTATTGAAACATATTCTTTTATTACCTCATCATCTGTTGGAGGTACTTCTTTTTCATCTTGTTTTGCATTTGCATTTCTTACTACTATTTTTTCATCTTTAAATGGATTTATTGTTACAATAAATGTTATTGATTTTTTCTCTCCTGCTTCAAGAGTAACATCTATTCCTTCATTTAATTCTTTTTCTGTGTAAGTATCATTTCCAATTTTTATACTGTCTGCTACTAGTGTTGTTCCTTCTGGAACTGTATCTGATATTTTTACTGTTCCTTTACCATTTCCAATGTTTGTAGCTGTTAAAGTATATGTTATTTTGTCTAATTCATGTAATGGATTTTCCTCTGTTACAGGTGTTCCGTCTGCATGAATTCCTTCACTTGTTTTTACAGTTGTAATATTGGCAACTTTTGTTTCTACTTCTTCTGTTGGTGTATTTCCAACTGTTGCAGTATTTTTTACAGATTTAACATCTTCTCCTGCTATTGTTTTTGCATTTACAACAACATCAAAGTTTACAGAAACTTCACTGTTTGCTGGTACAACTACATTGTTCCATGTAATTGTTTTATTTTCTTTGTCAAATTTTCCGTTTTCTGTTATTGTTCCATCAACTAATGTTGTACCGTCTGGAATACTATCTGTTATTACTGTTGTTCCATCAACTTCTGATGTATTTTTTACAGTAATTGTGTATCTAATTGTTTCTCCAACTTTTGCATATCTATCTTCTAAAACTTCTTCCTTGTCAATTGTTGTAACAACATTTGCTATTTTTACAGCTGTTATTATTGGAGTTTTTGTTTCTGGTGTTTCTTCTCCATTTACTTTTGCAGTATTTTTAATTAAATTTACGGAGTCTGCTGTAACTTTTGCCTTAAATGATACTGTTACAGTTTCTCCTGCTTTTATATCATTTTTCCAAGCTATTTTTCCTTCATTATTAAGTGCTCCGCCTTCTGATATAGAAACAAGTTCTGTTCCTTCTGGTATTTCATCTATTGTACGGATGTTTTTAGCATCTTCGTTTCCTTTATTTGTTATTTTTATAACATAAGTGATTGTTTCACCTTTTTGTACTGCTGTATTTACTGGTAATTCTTCTAAAGAATCTCCATCTAAATACGCGTATTTTTGTAATTCTAGGTCTGGTTTATGTACTTTTAATCTTGATGCTGCTGTGTATGCTGCAACACTAATTGGGCTCCAACCTATTTCTGTGTTTTGCTCAACTAATACATTTTCTCTTCCTGGTATTACTGTTGTTTGTGTATAATCTTGGTTTGGAACATTAGCTCCACCTGTTGTGGTTGTTGTGTTTGAGCCATTGTTTCTGTTTGATGTTCCATTTGTGCTATCATTTCCTGTTGTAGCTCCAGTAGTTCCACCATTTGTGTTACTACTATTATCTCCATTGTTTCCAGTATTTGCTGAATTTAAATTATTTTCAGTTTCTTCTGGATTTGCATTGTTTCCAGCATTTGGCAAATTTTCTTTGTCATTTACTGTTTCACCATTATTTTGGTCACCATTATTTGGTAAGCCAGCATTTGTTACATTATTATTTTCTCCATTTTGTGATGATGAAGAACTATCTACATTTACCGCAGCTGATGCGTTTCTATTACCTTTTACAAAAGCTACTGTACCTGTAATTGCTGCTATTAATAGAACTAGTGCTACGCTTATAATTATAATGGTTTTCTTACTCTTATAATTAATTCTCGCTTTCAATTTATTTACCCCCATGTTTTATATTATAAAACTTCTCGTGCCTTAGTTACTAATCTATTCTTATGCCCGTTTGTACACGTTATTAAAGTTATTTCTCGCGTATTATTTTCCACACTTTCTACACAACTTACGTCATCTGGGTCTATAGAATATATTTTAAATATTTCATATTCTACTGTTTCGTTTTTTAAATTTGTTAATTTTATTTTGTCCCCTATTTGTAAGTATTTTGTTTTTCCAAACATTGTGCCATCTTTATTGTTGTGCCCTGCTACTGTGTAGTTACCAATTTCATTTGCCTGAGGCCCCCAGAATTTAGTTATACAAACCTTCATTGTTTCTTCGTTTGTATGGTCTATAACAGGATATTTAATACCTATTTGGGGAATTTCTATTATTCCTTCTATTTTATACCCTTTAAATTTCAACTCTGGCAAACTTTCCGGTTTATTCGTAGTTTCTTCATTTAATTTTTCTTCTATTTCCACAATTGAGGCTGATACCTCTTTTTCGTTTAAATGATTACCACCATATCTAAGTATAATCATTGCTATTACTACTATAAGTGCTACAATTAATACGGCAATAATAAGATTATAGATTTTTTTCATAACTATTTGTTCTCATCTTTTTTCTCTGATTTTTTTCTTATAATTGCAACTATTATAAGTGCAATAATTATTACTCCAAGTATTGTAAATAATATAGCTCCACTATCAAATGTTACTGGTAATTTAACTGTTTCTGTTACAACCTTGTCTTCTTCATTTATACGTTTTTCTTCGTAATCATATTTGCTTACAAGAATTTTTGCATCTACAATTTCTTTTTCTCCATTTACTTCTTTAATATATGCTATATATTTGTCTCCTGTTCTTGCTGTGTCTGGTTGTAATATTTCAGAATTTTCTACTTCTGTCCATTCAGTTTTCGCTGGTGTTAATTTTTCATATAACTCATAGAACTTCTTTTCTAAAGATAATCTTTCATATGTATCTGTTTCATCACCTTTAGCCATCTTTTCTGCTAAATTATACATCTCTTCTGCATCTTTGTTTTCGTCAGATACTTTAATTAAGCTATAATAGTATTTTGAACCTTCATTTTCTTTTACTACTATTTTTCCAGTTGTTACGGTTGTTGTTATTCCTTCTACTTCTGGATGTGTTACGTGTTGTTTAGTTGTATCTATTTCTATTCTATCTGTTTTTTCATTTACTTTAGTTGTTGTGTCTACTAAAGTAATTATTTCGTCTGTTAGTGCATCATCTAAATCAACTTCATCTGCTGCAATTATTACGTTATCATCTGCATCTTTTACCCAAATGTATGCCTTTAGACTTTTTTGATTTTCTCCAAATATTTCTTTAAATAATTTCTCGTCTATATACGCAACATTTAGAGTCCCTGCTTCTGTTTTTGGCTGATCTGTTGCAGAGTTTGTAAAATTCAAATCAGCTATTTTAGCACTTTTGTCTGTGCTAATTGCAAATTGAAATTCTTTTTTGTAGAATTCTTTATAATAAATTAAATATTCATTATCCGAATTCTTAAAAATTACTTTTTCATTAGTTGATGCTAGCACTGGAACGCTAGCGATTGCTATTAACATTATTACTAACATTAATACTGCTGCAAATCTTTTGAATTCCATTTTTTTACATTCCTTTCTTTTATTTTTTCGCCATTATTATATCTCACTATCCACTCCTAAGTCAATATATTTTGCGTAAAATTTTCCTAATTTTTAGCATGTTTTACACGTTTTGCTATTTTGTAACATTTACCATAATTTATATACATATTTTTTCTTTTTTTCCAATTTTATTGTTGCTTTTTATCATTTTCTAAATTCCTTTGTCATTTTTTCTTGACTTTTGTCCTCCCTATGTTATAATTTAAATATAAAATCAAAAGAATAGATTCAAAAGGATAAAAATTATTTTTTAGCTATACGCATTCCAAATATAACAACTATTTTTCTCGCTAAAATGAAATTTTGAACCTAATTTGCATCTAAAAGGAGGTATGAAATATGGTTAATAATGAATTAGAGTTTAATAATTCTACTTTTTCTAATAACAGTAATACATTTTCAGCCTCTGCTACAAATAATTTAAACAATTTAGAAGTTTCAGCACAAAATACTAATTTAGCTTTAGCAAGCTTTGTTTCAGATGGTAATTCTTCCAACAATTCTTCTGAATGCAAGGTTTTGTCTTCTGAGAATAATGATTCAAAAATTGCTAACAGTAGCTTGACTTTAGAAGAAAATGTTTCAACTAATAATTCTTTTAGTAATTCTTTTGAATACAGTACTTTGTCTTCTGGAAATGCTCAATTAACAACTACTGATGGCAGTTTAGCACTTGACGATAATTCACTACCAGAAGAAAATACATCTTCTGAAGAAAATACAAACATAAATTGCTTGGCTTTAACTGTAAAAAAAGAATATAATTTATCAATCGTAAAACATGTTTTTGTTAGAACTTGGAAAACAACTTGGCGTGTTGCATTAAGTGTTTTTATACTAAATTTTTTAACATTCTTTTTTTAATAATTATTCATTTGTTTGCAATATATGCAAGCAAAAGTTTTTCACATAATTAAAAATACTATGTAAAATTTTTTTGTTTTACATTTATATAAATTTATACAATTAATTTAAAGTCATCGTAAACGAAAAAAGTCGCTAATAGTATGAGTTTTAAACTCTACTACTAGCAACTTTTTATTACTGCATAACTTCTCATATAATAATATTCTATGCCCTACTACCAAACCAATTTACTACTTTTCTAAATAGCTTTTGTATTTTACTTTGGTAAACCACAATTAAAGATTGTTTTGATTGTTTTGCGTATATATCAACATATTTTCTATTCATTTTGCTTTCCATGTTTTTTATGTATTTATTAAGTTCATCATTTTCTTGAGATAGCCCAATAATTTTTCCTATTATGTTTTGATATTCATTTAATTTGTGAGAATACTTCTCAACTTCTTTCAAAGTATTTACTCTACTGTAAATTTTATCAAAGTATGTTATGCACATATCTTTTTGTGTTTTTAAATATAGTTCAATTATTTTTTCTTCATTTCTGTCAATTTTATTATTTTCATCTAAAATATCATCAAAATAATTTAAAATTTTATTAGTATTTTCCTCAAATGTATTGTATAAATCATTTTCAAATGTATCTGCTCCGTAAATAGCACTATTTACAAAGTTTTTCTCTCCCACCAAGAATAATAATTGTATTACTAAACTAGTAAGGTATGGATAATATTTATCGCTAATTGTATAAATTGAAATTTTATCATTATTTTTTCTGTGAGGTTTTTCTCCAATTGCTTTTGATGCAATATATTGTGTAATAGCCTCATTTAAGCCTAAACAATATATTTTAAATTCAGCAAAATTGCACACTCCAATACGTTGCTGGCTTCCATCAAACTTTTTAAAATTTTGCAAGTAGTGTATACATTCCTGAATTACTTTTTCATCAATTTTTGTAATATCAAACTTCTCATCAAAATACAAGGTATTATTTGGATAAAAATATACCACATTTCCAAATTTAGATGCAACATTTGCATAGCTCATATTGCAATTGTAAATTCGCATATATAATTCATTATAAGAATTTCCAAGCTCTAGCACATTGTCTGCCAACTTTTCAGCAACAGTTTTTGCAACAAAATTTGTTTCTTTAAATTCAAATTTTCTAGTTTGAACAATTCCAAGATTCATTAAGTTTTTCTCTACGTTCATAAATTATCTATTCCTTTTACTTAGAATTCTACATTATTTTACATTAAAAGTCTATAATTTTTTTAAATTTTAATAAATAATTTTACATTTTGTAGAAAACAAAAAAGACGAGGCTTCCCTCGTCTTTTAAATTTATTTTGCGTAGTCTACAACTCTTGTTTCTCTTATGATGTTTACTTTTATTTGTCCTGGATATTCCATTTCTTCTTCTACTTTTTTAGCAACATCTCTTGCAAGAATTGTCATTTCTGCATCTGAAATTTGTTCTGGTTTTACAACTATTCTAACTTCACGACCAGCTTGAATTGCGAATGATTTTTCAACTCCTTTGAATGAGTCTGCAATTGATTCTAGCTTCTCTAAACGCTTGATGTAGTTTTCAAGTGTTTCTCTTCTAGCTCCCGGTCTTGAAGCAGATATTGCATCGGCTGCAGCAACTAAAACAGCTTCTACTGTTTGTGGTTCTACATCTCCATGGTGTGCCTCTACAGCATTTATTACTAGTGGATTTTCTTTGTATTTTTTAAGAATATCTACACCAATTTGAACGTGAGTTCCTTCTACATCATGGTCTAGTGCCTTACCAATATCATGTAATAATCCTGCTCTTCTTGCAAGCTTTGGATCTAATCCTAATTCGTCTGCCATAATTCTTGCCAAGTTAGAAACTTCTATTGAATGGTTTAATACATTTTGTCCATAGCTTGTTCTGTATTTTAATTTTCCTAGCAAGTTTACGATGTCTGGATGAAGTCCAATTACGCCTGTTTCCATGCAAGCTCTTTCTCCTTCTTCCTTGATTGTTTCGGCAACTTCTTCTTTTGCCTTTTCAACCATTTCTTCAATTTTTGCTGGGTGGATTCTTCCATCTTCCATCAATTTTTCAAGAGCTATTCTTGCAATTTCTCTTCTTAATGCATCAAATCCAGATATTACTACTGCTTCTGGTGTATCATCAATTATTAAATCTACTCCTGTTAAAGTCTCTAATGTACGGATATTTCTTCCTTCTCTTCCTATTATTCTACCTTTCATTTCATCGTTTGGTAGTGGAACTATAGATACAGTTGTTTCTGCTGTATGGTCAGCCGCACATTTTTGAATAGCATACCCAATTACTTCTCTTGCATTTTTTATAGACTCTTCTTTAACCTTATTTTCTGCAGCCTTTATTAAGTTTGCTTTCTCTAAAGTTAATTGCTTGTCCATATCTGAAAGTAATTGATTTTTTGCTTCTTCTTTAGATAATCCTGAAATTCTTTGAAGTTCTTGCATTTGCTTGTCCAAAGTTTTTGATATTTCTTGTTTCTTATTTTCAAGCTCCTGCTTCTTGTTTTCGATTTCTTGTTCCTTTCTCTCAATGTGCTCCATTTTGTTTTCAAGATTTTCCTCTTTTTGTAATAATCTTCTTTCTTGTTGTTGTACTTCGCTTCTTCTTTCTCTAATCTCGTTATCAAGATCTTTTCTACTGTTCATGATCTCTTCTTTAGCCTTAAAAATTTCTTCTTTCTTTTTGTTTTCGGCTTCTTTTTGTGCAAGGTTAATTATCTTTCTTGCTTCTTCCTCTGCACTTCCTAATTTTGATTCTGCTACTTTTTTTCTTATTGCCATACCTACAAAGGTAAAAATGATTGCTGAGACTAGAAAAATGGCGATATCAATTACAATTTGCATAATCTAACACCTCTTTCTATTAAATTTTCAATGTGCATAAATATATATCTAATACTCTCTCTAAATATATAAATTTTATTTAATTATCTATCTATAATTTTTTATATTAGCTATACTTTACATATACTATTTTATATGTATTATGGCTGGCTGTCAAGTGTTTTTTTCAAAAGTATAATTATATCAACTCCTATTTTAATCCTATGTATTCCTTGTAATTTATATCTTTTTTTCTATAAGAATTTGGATCAAGTCCAACTCTTGTTCTCATATAATTTAATATTAAAATCATTATTGTAAAAAATACTATTCCAAATATTATCATTGAATGTTTTACACTAAAGTTTGATGAAATAATAGCTCCAAATGTACATATTATTAGGTTTCCAAGTCCTATTACAAAGCTATGTGCAGAGTACACTTTGTTTGCAACCTCTCCATTCGTGAAATTCGTTATATATTTTTTTATTAACACATAATAAAAACCTGTTGATAAATAACGTACTGCATATGTTGCTACAATTATTCCTATAATTAGCCAATATGGTAACCCTGTAACGGCAATAATTCCTGCCATTAAACATGCAAGCGTATATGAAACTCCAACAATTGATAATGTTTTATTTTTATATTTTTGATGTATTTTTTCATGATGTTTTGATGATATTCCAGCAACTATTTGCATTATAGCATATATAATTCCTGTTATAGATGCTGATAATTTCATTTCATCTAGAAGTCCCATTTCGTATGTATTCATAACCATTATAATTCCATACATTACTCCCGAAAATAGCATTAATGCTTTTAATCTGCTCGAATTAAATATGAACGAAAATGCTAATTTTAAATCTCTAAAATATGTTTTATAATATTTTTTAATGTCTTCTTGTTTTTGTACTGGTATAAGTTCTGTAAAACCAGTCGCAAGTAATGCTGATATTAACAATATTATTACACATATTGTCATTGGTATATAGCCATTTATATCAAACAAAAATCCCGACACTATTGCTGAAAAAGCAGAAATGTAATAAAAGTTTCCAACAGACTTTCCATCAATTTTAGAATATATTTGGCTCTTTTCTTTTACATCAGGTATTGATGAATTTAAAAGCCCCGGTTCTGCCACGTCTTTCATTGCAACTGCTATCGCTCCAAATAAGTTACCAATAATTAGCACTGGTAAAGAATTTGATAACATTATTACTGTAACAGATGTTGCTTGAAATAAATCTGCTATAATCAAACTTCTTCTATTTCCTATTTTATCGATTACAACTGTTATTGGTATTTGAAATAGCACCTTAAATAAGCCCAAGAATGCACTTACAATTACTATATCACTTGCAGTAAAACCTTTTACTTGTGTTAAAAATAAAAACTTTATTGCATAGTAAAATAGTAAATCAAATGTTAGCATTCTATGTACAGAATAAATTCGCATATTTTTCTTTCTTGCGTTTATTTGTTCTTTTTCTTTTGATTCCATCGTTACTCCTTTTACGGTTAATATTTTTTCTATTTACTATATATCTCTTCGTTTTATAATTATATAGTAACATTTTTGTTTTTTCAATAGAAAAATTTAGCAATTTTATAATACTTGTTACATAATAATGGTTTTATATACAAATAAACCATTTACCAATACTAAAGCAAACACAAAGTTTAAGTTTTTGTGTGCATTACATATTTGTAAATGATTTGTTTTTATTATTTTAAATATATATTAGGGTCTACATTTTCTCCGTTTTGTTTTATTTCGAAATGAAGGTGTGTTTCATCTGCTATTTCAAATCTTGCAGTATTTCCCACTGTTGCAATGGTTTGCCCCTGTTTTACTTCTTCTCCAACAGTTATAAATTCTGCTGTTAACAAATTTGAATAAACACTCTCAAATCCATTTGTATGTTCTATTACAACCGTTAGTCCATATCTTGGATCATTTTTTATTGATTTAATTTTTCCGTCTGCTGAGGCTTTTACTATATCTGTCTTTTCTGATTTATAGTCTATTCCTAAATGAGTAGTCCATTCATCTAAAGTTACTGAATATACTAAGTTGTCACTTGAATAATCTTTAATTTTTTCACCATCTACTGGATTTACAAAAGTTGGGTCTTTTGTTTTCTCAACTTGTTCAACATTTGTTACATTTTCGGTTGCTGTATTTTCTTTTACATTATTATTTTTTGTTGCATCTGGCTTTTCTTCTTTTTCATTTTTATTATTTTCATTCTTATTATTTAAATTTTTATTTTCTTCATTTTTGCTTGTATTTACTGCCATTTTATTTGTATTTTCTGTATTTGTAGTACTTTTTGTTGTATTTTCAAGTTCATTTACGCTTTTGCCAATAGAACTACTTGCCGCTTCTGTGTTTTCTATCATATTCATTCTATTATTATCTGTAGATGATATTTTTTGTGTATTGTTTATGTTTTTTGCTTGTGTTGATAAGTTATTACTATACAACACGTACGCTACAATAAATGCAACTACTGCAATTAAAATTATACCTCCCCATGTAAAAAAACTTACACCTTTTCTAGAATCTGCATCTCTTCTTCCTCTTCTATCCATTTGGTTCCTCCTTATTTTTTATTAATATAAGTTTTCCCAAATTTTCAAGATATATACATTTTTTAGTAACTACTATATAAAAGTAGATTGCTTTTCAAATTAGTTTGCTCATACTTTGCAGACTTCTTATTTACTATAATTCTTGCTACATTTTTCAATCCTTTGGCAATATCATTTCATAGCTATAATCTAGTTTCTTTACAAATTTGTAATTTCCACTCCTGTATAATAATGCTTTATAATTTCTTCATAATTGCTTCCTTGTTTTGCCATGCTATCTGCACCAGTTTGGCTCATTCCAACACCATGCCCATAACCTTTTACAGTGAATTTTATTTCATTTTCACTTATTTGTGTTGTAAAATTTGCAGACCTTAGTGCTAATAAACTTCTAACCTCAACCCCAGATAGTTCCAAGTTGCCAATTTTTATTGTTTTAACTCTGTCGCCTTGTGTGTATTCTATCACTTTTATGCAATTTTCATCATTATAATCTATTATAAACTCCGGATATTTATCCTTTATCTTTTTTTCAAATTCTTCTTTTGTAAATGTAACTTCTGATTGATATTGACTGTAAGCATCTTCTCCAGATGTCTCCACGCTTTGTAAATATGGTAGGTCACTACCACCCCAAACATTAGACACCTCTTCCGTCTTTCCACCGCTATTAGAATGAAAAAATGCGTCTATTACCTCTCCATTATAAGTAACCACTTTTCCAACAGTTGAACTCACAGCTTTTTCTATCTTCTCCCAATTACTTTCTCTTTTATCTTCATCCCATCTAGCCATCCTATCATCTTTAGATATCCAAGCCTGGCAACACGCAGAGTTATCGCAAATGTCCGCTTCTCCATGTTTACTTTGGTTATGTTCAATTTTGTACACTGTATATGTCCTTGCAACAACCGCTTGCGCCTTTAACGCTTCTTCTTCAAAATCGGCCGGCATCTCAGCAGAAACAACTCCTAATAAGTACTCATCCATTTTCATTTCTTCTATACTATTATCTTTGGTATGCAAAACCTTCACTGTACCATACCTCTTATACTCATAATTTTCGCCCATTAGGGAGGCCCCATTTTGGGCGAAATTTTCTTTTTTTTCTTCATTTAATTCATTGTTTCCTATGTTTTCTACTGTTCCTCCAGTTTCTTTTACGTTTTTTTCTCCATCCCCAAAACGAATTGTAAATATAATTGGTATTGTAAATGTAGCCAATATAATCAGCATTATAATTAATATCAATTTTCTCATAATTGATTGAATCCCTCTCTTTTAGGCACAAACTTGGTTGCAAAATTATAATTATTTTGCAACCATTTTCACAACCATTCAAATTACTAATATTTATATTACCAATTTTTGTTTCATAGAATATAATATTCTTTTTTCTATTCTAGATACTTGAACTTGGCTTATTCCGAGCTTTTTTGCCACTTCTGTTTGCGTTTTTCCTTTATAATATCTTAGCATTACAATTTCTTGTTCTTGACTATTTAATTCTTCTACTAATTTTTTTATTGTAAGTTTATCTGCAATTTTATTTTCTTCATCTTTATCACTTGCAATTGTATCTTCTATACAAAGCTCTTTTCCAGATTTATCATTATACACCGGCTCATTAATCGAGGTTACCACACTTGCTGAGTTTGCATCTAATGCTAATGCTATTTCTTCTTTTGATACCTTTAAAATTTCTGCTATTTGCTCTACCTTTAATTCTTCTCCATTCTTATCCATTGCTTCTTTTTGAATTTGATTTATTTTTACAGCCAATTCTTTTATGCTTCTACTTACTTTTATTCGTCCGTCATCTCGTATATATCTTTTTATTTCTCCTATTATAAAAGGAACAGCATATGTAGATAGCTGAACATTGTAATTTGTGTCAAATTTCTTTATAGACTTAACCAATCCTATTGCTCCAATTTGATTTAAATCTTCTATCTCATATCCTCTTCCTACAAACCTTTTTGCTATGTTATAGACAAGCCCCATATTGTTTTTTACGAGGCTTTCTAGCACTTCTGTGTTTCCCTGCTGAGCCTTTATGATATTTTCATATGTACTTTCCAGCATTCTAAAACCTTCCTTTATTCTTGTGTTCACATTCTTTTTATATACTATTTACTAACTTTTTCAATATCTTCTACTTCATTTTTCTCTTCTCTAGCAGTCATTATGTATTTTCTCATAGTTACTTTTGTTCCCATATCTGGAATAGATTCAACTTTTAGCTCGTCCATAAAGCTTTCCATTATTGTGAACCCCATTCCCGACCTTTCCAAATTAGCCTTTGTTGTATATAACGGCTTTTTAGCCAATTCGATATCTTCTATTCCTTTTCCCGAATCTGATATTTGTATTTCTATACAATTATCTTTCAATTTGCATTCTACCTTAACAATTCCTTCAGAATTTTCGTACCCATGTATTATAGAGTTTGTTACAGCTTCAGATACAGCCGTTTTTATGTCTGCAAGTTCTTCTATTGTTGGGTCAAGCTGTGATGCAAACGCAGCCACTGTTATACGTGCAAATGCTTCATTAGAAGATTTGCTTACAAACTCCAATTTCATTTCATTATCATAAATTCCTACCATTTTAGCCTCCATCTAACCAACATTTTCTTCATTATTTTTTATTAATGGTATAATCTTTAATATTCCACTAATTTCAAAAACTTTTTCAACTTGCTTATTCACATTCATAAGTTCTAGCTGTCCACCAAGCATCTTAATAACCTTGTATCTTCCTAGCAACATTCCTATTCCTGCACTGTCCATGAAAGCAACGTTACTAAAATCAAATATAACTTTTCTAGGCAAAAATCGCGTAATTTCATTGTCAATCTTCCTCCTTAATTTTTCTGTTGTGTGTTCGTCAATCTCTTCTGCTATTTTTAATGTTAACTGCTTGTCCTTTGGCACATAAATACATTCCAATGTTTTTTCCCCCTTTTTAGCACACATTATTAGTCTTGTGTTCTTCTTTTTGTTTTATACAAGCATACTACATATTCCATAAATTTCCAATAGCAAAATTTGACTAGTTTTATCGATTTATAAGAAGTTTTCGACATTTTTTTCTTTTGAACCATGCCGTATAAAACAACAAAAATCAGCACCCATATTCTGAATGCTGATTTTTTATTATTTTATTTTTGTTTTTATTGTTTCTATAGCTTTTTTCACTTGTGCATCTTTATCAAATTCTGTTTCGTATTTTCCTTCTGCATTTTTCGTTAAATCTACTTCAACATCTGGAGTAATACCCTCTTTATTTATTTTGTTATGGTTTGGTGTGTAATATTCTTCTGTTGTTATTTTTAATCCACTTCCATCTGATAAACTATATAGTGTCTGAATTACACCTTTTCCATAGGTTTTCATTCCTACTATTGTAGTATTTGGATATTTGTCTTTCAATGCTCCTGCTAATATTTCTGATGCACTTGCTGTACCTTCATTTACAAGTATGACTACTGGAATATCTGTTATAATTGCATCATTCTTAGATACTGTTAATTGTTCATTTGCTATTTTTGATTTGGTTATAAGAATTGTCTCATCTTTCTTTAAAAATAAGTCTGCAATTCCTGTTGCTTCACTAACTATTCCTCCGCCATTGCTTCTTAAATCTATTATTATTCCCTTTGCACCTTTATTAACTAGCTCTGTTACTTGTTTTTTGAATGACTCTGCAACACCGCTATCAAATGAATCTACTTGAAGATATGCGATATTGTTTTCTACCATTTTTGAAGAAACATGCTCTACTGTAATTTTCTTTCTTGTTACAGTTAAATCAATTTCTTTTCCGTCTCTTAAAACTGTTACCTTTGCTGATGTTCCTTCTTCGCCTTTTAGTACTTTTATTGCATCATCCATTGTTTCTCCTGTATAAGCAACATCGTTTACTTTTTCTATTATATCACCTGCTTGCATTCCTGCCTCTAGAGCTGGTGAACCATTCATAGTACCAACAACAAGTATGGTATTCGTTGTCTTATCATTTGTTAAATATACACCTATTCCAACATATTGGCTACTTGTTTCTTCTGTAAACTCAGTCATTTCTTCTTTAGGTAAATATTCTGTGTATGGATCTCCTAATCCTTCAACAAAGCCTTTTATTGCTCCTTCTACCATTTTTTCTTCATCAACTTCACCAATGTACTTTTGCTTTATCATTGTTTTAAAAGTCTCTAACGTTTTTACTAAGTCAGTAGTACTAATTGAGCTTGTTCCGTCTGTATTTGTTTTAATTCCTATACTACCATAAGATGTTACAAATTTATTATACATTATCATCGTTGTTAGCATGAACGTAATAGTTGCTGTCAAAATAACAAGCATAATAATTTTATAAATATTCTGTCTTTTTATTCTTTTATCTTCCATTTTTATGTCCTTTCTTCTTAAGCCAATTATAATAAACATTGGCTATTTGTATTATACTTTATAAATACTAATTTTATTACATTTTTTAATTTTTACATTAATAGTCTAACATCTTAAGTATCATTAATAGTCTGATTATTATTTACATTCTCATTTTCAATTGTATTATTATTTGCATTATCACCCTGCAAATATGGAATTGGATCTACTGCTACCCCAAATTTTCTTACTTCAAAGTGTAAGTGTGGACCAGTTGAATTTCCGGTTGAACCAACAGCCATTATTACATCTCCTTGTTTTACAGTTGCACCAAGTTCTGTATATATTTCTTGCCCGTGTCCATATAAAGTTACTATACCATCTCCATGGTTTATCATTACACAGTTACCATATCCACTCATTACACCCGCATATGTTACAATTCCATCTGCTGCTGCAATAACTGGAGCTCCATAGCCTGCATTTCCAATGTCTATACCATCATGGTATCTATACACTCCTTGTATTGGGTGTAATCTGTTTCCATATGGAGATGTTATATATGTTCCATCTACTGCTATTGGCCATAACATTACTCCACCTTTGTATTGTATTGCTAAGGCTCCACTCCAATTTATAGCTGCTTGAATTTGATTTTCTAAATCTTCTTGCTCTTTTTTATATTGCTCTATTTGTTCATATAAATTCTTTTCTTCTTCACTTAATTTTGATGCATAACTTACCTGCAAAGTTTTCTGGTTTTCCATTAATATTTGCATTTGCCCTTGTTTTGCCTTTGCAACTCTTAAATCTGTTTTTTTCTTTTCTTGTTCTGCTTTTTTTACTTCTATGTTCTGTTTTTGTTCATCTAATTCATTTAATAAGTTACTGTCAAATTCTATAATTTGTTCTAACATATAATAATTAGATAAGAAATCGAATAAATTTTTAGATGACAACAATACATCTAAATAAGTAGTTTCACCACCTTCATATAGTGCTACTACTCTCTTTTTTAGTAAATTTTCTTTTCTTGCATATTCTTGTTCAGTTTTTGTTAAGTCATTTTGTGTTGAAGAAATTTCTGCTTCTAATGATGCTATTTGTGATTGTAATTCATTATATTTATTTTGATAATCGTTTATCGAATCATCTAGTTCTTGCACCTTCTGCATTGAAGCTGAAATCTCACTTTTTACATATTCAAGTCTAGTATTTGATTCATTTAATTTATTATCTACTTCTGTTTTTTGTTCAAATAGAGTCTTATTAGTTGCTTCACTATTGGTTTCTCCTTCTATTATTTCATTTTGTGAAACCTCATTAGCAGAAAAAACATTTATGGAGAAGCATACTAAAATTAAACAAATGGTAATTAGTGTTAGTATTTTCTTCTTCATAAATGTTCCCTCCTTTTATGTATTTAATTTATTGTTAATCTACTATTGTATATCCACCAGGCAAATAATCTAATGGGTCTTTCCAGTTGTTTCCGAAGAAGTCCCCTATTGACGTTGCCTTTCTTATTTCAAAATGTAAGTGAGGCGCAACACCACCAGTGTTTCCAGAGTACCCAATTAATTGTCCTTGTGATACTTTTTGCCCTGTACTTACTGCTTTTGAATCCATGTGTGCATATAATGAGCAATATCCATTTCCATGATAAATAATCAAGTAATTTCCATAACCTGCACTTGATGATGAACCTGCTTGATATGCACTATATATTACTGTTCCAGATGCTGCTGCTATAACTCTTTTTCCTATTTCAGCATTTGTTCCAATGTCTATACCCTTGTGCCATCTGCCCCATCTGTATTTCATTCTAGAAGTTACTCTTCTTGGTGAATAATCTAATGGCCATGCAAAAGTTCCATCAAAGCTACTTCCATTTCCACCATTTGTTGCATTATTTTTTTTCTCTTCTTCTTGAGCTTTTCTCAAAGCCTCTGCGATTGCATCATCAATCTCTTTTAACTTAGCATTATAGGCATCTAACTCTGCTTGTTTTGCCTTTTCATCAGCTGATAGTTTATTAATTTCTGATTGTTTTTTCTCTTGCAATGCAGATAGCTGAGCTCTTTTAACTTCTTGGTCTGCTTTTACTGATATAACTTTTGCCTTATCTTCTTCTAAATTCTCTTTATCTTTTTGCAGTTGTTCCTTCTTGGCTTCCAATTCATCAATCAAAGCCGAGTCAGTTTCAACAATTTGTTGTATCATCGAATAGTTAGATAAGAAATCTAGTATATTTTCCGAATTAAACAGTACGTCTAAATATGAAGTTTCTCCAATTTCGTATAAAGCAACCATTCTCTCTTTTAATAGATTATCTGTCTTTTCAATTTCTGCTTCTTCATCTTCAATCTCTTTTTGTTTTTCATCTATTGTATCATTTAGCTCATCTATTTGTGCTGCTAATGTATCTAATTGCTTTTGTGCTTCTGTAACTTGTGTAGTAATTTTTTGCAATTCTGTTTCAGCTTCATCTTTGTCGTCAGATATGTCGTTTAACGCATTTTTAGCTTCATTTATCTTGTTTTGCACATCACTCTTATCGTCCGTAAGAGATGCATATGACTTTACTACTATTGATGATATTAGCATAAGTACTGTTAAAGCTGACAGTACAGTTAATAACATTCTTTTTTTCATAGTTTTTCTCCTTTTTATTCAAGTAATTCTCTATACTTGTAAGTATTTTCTCATTGAAATAGAACTTCCTAATGCACCAATTCCAATTCCTAGCACCATATACACAATAACTAATAATGTTGTCATATCTGTAAATGATAGAAGTTTTATTCCCATTGTACTTATTATTGAGTTTGCTGCTGCATTTGTAATTAAGCTATATGCAATTCCAAGAACTAGTATTGAAAGTAATGCTGCAACAATACCAATTATTATACCTTCAATTACGAATGGCCATCTAATGAAGCTGTCTGTTGCTCCAACATATTTCATAATTGATATTTCTTTTCTTCTTGCATGTACTGTTAATTTTATTGTGTTTCCTATAATGAATATAGATATTAATACTAACAATGTTAATATTACAGCAGAAACAATTCTTACACCATTTGCTATTGCAACTAACCCATTAATCGTCTCGTCTCTACTTTGTATACTATCAATATTGTCTATTTTTTTAATTTCATCTTGTACTTGAGAACTTAGTTTCAAGTCTGTTAATGTTACTAAATATGAAGCTTTAAATGGATTAGATTCGTCCCAACCTGCAATTAAAGCTTGCTTGTCCTTTAATTTTTCCTTAGTCTGATTTAGTGCATCTTCTTTAGATACGAATGTTACCTTATTTACTCCATCTATTGCTTGTATTTGTTCTCCAATTTGCTCCATTTGAGCATCTGTTGCAGTCTTTTGAATAAACACTTGAATTCCTTGTTGTGTTTCCAATGTTTCAACTGCATTGTTTAGGTTTTCTATAATCATGAAAAATAAGCCAAAAATCAACATAGTGGCACACATAATTGCAAGTGACGCACCCGATGATTTTTTATTGTGAAATACATTTCTAAAACCTTCTCCTAATAAATAACCAAATATACTATGCTTCACTGTCATACCCACCTTTTTTATCACTTATAATATTTCCGTTTTCTATACGAATAACTCTTTTGTTCATTTTATCTACTATATCTTTTGCGTGTGTTGCAACAACCAAAGTAGTACCTCTTAAATTGATTTCATTTAAAAGTCTCATAATATCCCAAGCTGTATCTGGGTCTAGGTTTCCTGTAGGCTCATCTGCAATTAACATTGATGGATTGTTTACTAATGCTCTAGCAAGTGCAACTCTTTGTTGCTCACCACCAGATAACTCATTTGGATATACATTTGCTTTATCCGAAAGGCCTACCATTGCAAGAACCATTGGCACTTGTCTTCTTATATGTTTTGGTGTAGCTCTTACAATATACATTGCAAAAGCAACATTCTCATAAACAGTTTTATCTGGTAAAAGTCTGAAATCTTGGAAAACAACACCCATACTTCTTCTTAAATATGGAACTCTCTTAGGCTTTAAGAAAGTAGTATCTTTTCCATTAATAATAATGTGTCCAGAAGTTGGCTCTTCCTCTTTCAAAATTAACTTTATTAAAGTAGACTTACCAGAACCAGAGCTACCAACTAAGAACGCAAAATCTCCTTTATTAATAGTAAAATTTGCATTGTGTACAGCCTCTGTGCCAGTATCGTATACTTTAGAAACATTTCTAAACTCTATCATTTTAAAATCCTCTCTTCGCCCATTAGGGACGCCCCTTGGTGGGCGAAATTAATAATTTTATTTATCTCAGACCATTTTCAGTCATTTTTTAATTCTGTCTTTAGTAAAATGAATGTCATATATTCGACATCTTATATCATAATAATTTATTCTTCTTTATAATAACAATAAACGACATTAAATGCAAGAGTATTCGGCAAAAAAAATAGCAATTTGAGCGTAATTTTTTCACTCAATTTGCTTTATTATTCACTATTATTCAAGAGTATAAAATTCACAAAAAATTCACAATTATTTTGATAATATTTTTACTAAATATTCACTATTTAAATTGTATTTTTTCAAAAGCTCTTCTGCTTTTCCAGACTCTCCAAATGTGTTATTTATTCCTATTCTTGTTACCTTTGCTGGGAAATTTTCTGAAAGTACCTCACATACAGCCGTTCCAAGACCTCCTATTATGCTATGGTCTTCTATTGTAATTATTCTTTTTGTCTCTTTTGCACACTTTATTATCATTTCTTTGTCTAATGGTTTTATAGTATGAACATCTATTACTCTTACATTTATGCCTTTTTCTTTTAATACTTCCTGTGCCTTTAAAGCCTCAGAAACTGTCACACCTGTTGCTATTATGCTGGCATCTGTTCCATCTCCAATTTGAATTGCCTTACCAATTTCAAACTTTATATTATTTTCCTTAACAAATCCTTCATCATATATTACTGGTGTTGCAAGTCTCGATAATCTTACATACACTGGTCCATTTACATTTGCAATTTCTTTTATTGCCCATTTAGTTTGAACATCATCCGATGGGCTCATAACTATCATGTTTGGAAGAGTTCTCATCATGCTTATATCCTCTAGCATTTGATGTGTTGCACCATCTTCGCCAACAGTTATTCCAGCATGTGTAGCACATATTTTTACATTAGCATTTGTGTGTGCTATTGTATTTCTTATTTGATCATAAGCTCTTCCTGCTGCAAACACCGCAAAAGTACTAACATATGGAATTTTTCCAAAAGTACTTAATCCTGCTCCAGTTCCCATCATATCTTGCTCTGCAATTCCCATATCAAAAAATCTTTCAGGGAATTCCTTTGCAAAAATTGATGTTTTTGTTGCTCCAGATAAATCTGCATCTAGTACAACTACATTTTTATTTTCTTCTCCTAGCTCAGCTAAAGCCTCTCCATAGCTTTGACGTGTTGCAATTTTCTTATCTAAAAGCATATTGAATCCTCCTTTCCAGGTAATTCTGAAATATTATGTTCTATTTTTTCTTCTTCTAATTTTAGAGCCTTCATCGCCCTTTCGTACTGTTCATCATTTGGAGCTTTTCCATGCCATTCAGCTTTGTTCTCCATGAATGGTACTCCTTTTCCTTTTACAGTTCTAGCAATTATTATACTTGGCTGTCCTTTAGTCTGTCTTGCTTTCTCGAAACTATCTATCAACATCTCGATGTTGTGACCATCACATGGAATAACATTAAAACCAAATGATTCCCATTTGCTATACAAACAATCTAAAGCTTTAACTTCTTCAACTTTTCCATCTATTTGTAAGCCATTATTGTCTAAAATTACACATAAATTATCTAATTTATATTTATTAGAGGTCATTGCAGCTTCCCATATTTGTCCCTCTTCAATTTCTCCGTCTCCTAAAATGCAATAAACTCTGCAGCCCAAATTATCCATTTTAGATGCAATAGCCATTCCATTTGCAATAGACAAACCTTGCCCCAACGAACCAGTAGACATATCTACTCCCGGAACTTTTTCCATGTCTGGATGTCCTTGTAAGTTTGAACCTAATTTTCTGAAAGTTTTTAAATCTTCTTTATTAATAAATCCTCTTTCTGCAAGCACCGCATATAAAGCTGCTGATGCATGCCCCTTCGAAAGCACCAATCTGTCTCTTAAATTAGATTGAGGCATCTCTGGATTTACATTCATTTGATTAAAATATAAAACCGTTAATATATCTGCTATTGATAATGCGCCTCCTGGGTGACCAGATTTAGCACTGTATACTTCATTTATTATATCAATTCTAACATCATTTGCAATTTTTCTTAATTTCTTCTCATCAGTAATTTTCAAATAAATCACACTCCTTCGAAGAATAATATACTATAACTTGAATAAAAATACAAGGTGGTTTTTATATATTGTATTCTATACAAAAAAGAGCTATATCTTCTAAAAACTTTCGATATAGCTCAATTACATTGTTAGAATCCGAAAATATTTGGATATTCATTATATTTACCTTCCACAGTTCTAATTGTTTCATATTGGGTAGTATACTTTCCCGTAGATTTGTTTATAATGATTGTTTTCTTACCAAAGTCTATCATATCATGTAATCCATAATCTCCATGTCCAATTCCAATATAATAAAAAGAATATATATATTCATTTTTATTTTCTGATATTGTCGCATTCATATTTTTATTCTCACCAGTTGGATTCAAAAATTCTAACATATCAAAATATTTCTTTATTTTTTTCTTACTATTTAATTTTTTTACATTTATGCAATCTTTTTCATTCCCTACATCATATGATTTAAAAAATAGTAACTTATCTTTAAATGTAATATCTCCAATTCCATATCCTCCATGAGATATGTATTCATGATAAACAACATAATATAAGTCTGTTTCTTTTACTATTTTATTTTGAATAAGTTCACATTTCTCACTAATTCCATAATCTCTTGCCTCCTTAAGTGCCTCTTCCGCACTTGAGACATATTCTTTCATTACATCATATTTACCATATCTTATTTTTAAAATATAATTTTCTATATTATTATCATATAATAATTTGTAAACATATTCCACAAATTTTTTATCATCCATATTTTTTAGCATAGCAATTCTTACTTCTTTGCTTATTTTTATTATTGCAAAAAAGCAAAGAATTATAATAAATATAATTAATAAAATTATTAGTTTTACTTTAGTTTTTTTCATATATTCCTCCTCATATATATATTATTTTTTACATCATTTTATTTTACCCACTCAATAGACAAAACCTGTCAAAGTGAACCAGTAGACCTATTAACTCCCGGAACTTTTTCCATGTCTGGATGTCCAGATTTAGCACTGTATACTTCATTTATTATATCAATTCTAACATCATTTGCAATTTTTCTTAATTTCTTCTCATCAGTAATTTTCAAATAAATCACACTCCTTCGAAGAATAATATACTATAACTTATGTAAAAATACAAGGTAATTTTTAGAAAACCTCAAACATCAGTATTCATCTACATTTCCATTGATTTTTGTTCTATATTGTGGTAAAATATTCTCAGTTCGTAACGAGCATTTTTTTGAAAGGATGGTAACACAATGACAGAACGGCAACTCAAAATATTAAAGGAAGATTATTTTTTCCTATCAGGAGTAGTACATGCCAAAACAGTTGATAAGCCTTCTATCGCAATCAAACTTGGCGTAAGTTGGCCTACTGTGAAGAAAAAAGTTGCATCTTTGCTTAATGAAAGCATAATAATTAACGGAGGAGATTCTTATAAGATCAATCCAGATATTTTGGTCACATCATTATTTATTGGCATTTATTCTGATGGAATTAGCATTAATTGCATTGCACTGAATCTAGCCCAAGAAACTGTTGAATTAAGTGAAGTGCTCTCTAAGGAAAACTATGATAGTTTTATTGCAATCATTCATAACACAAACCTTAGTCTTTTGTCCAAAATCACATTTTTAGTTCATCTCTTCTCGCAAGAGGACAAAATACTAAATGTCGGCATTTCTATTCAAGGAACAATAACTTCCTCAAAGGAAATTGTTATCTCTAATTCGTATTTGTCACTTAACAGTTCTTCGTTCCTAGACAAATGTACACTTTTTGAAGCAGTAAGAGCTAACTACTACATGTTGAAAGCAGACTATTTACTAGATGACATGTGGTATCTGTATGTTGGCAATGAAGCCATTTATCTGTTATCAAATGGCACAATTAGTCCCGCCAAGGGATTAATTACTCTTGACACATGTGAGAAAAAGGCTATCAGTACTCTCTTTGAGCATAGCACAGATTCAATTAGCCTCTTTGAGGCGAAAGACATCGTATTGCGAAAAATTATTCCTTTTATGCATTTTGTACATCCCTCCGTTTTAATCGTCGGAGGAGCACTGGCTAGTCAAGATATTTCCAGTTTTGTCTATTCTGACTTTAAAGCTTTAAACATCAGCGAGGTAAAATTCGATGACAGCAACTTTGCAAAGTCTATCGCATGCTTTGCGATGAGCAAGTTCTTCGAAGGTCGGGAGTGATATCATTCTCAATAAAAGAGTTGTATTTTCTGAATAGATGGTACAACTCTTTTATATTTCCAACAATAATTTATATTAAATATAATTTCATTTATTGTTTTTAAGCATATTGTTTTTTTCTTTCTCAAGCTGCTTTAAACTTTTTTCAGGTGTTGGTAAATCCTCTGGCATAGTTCCACCATTCTTTTCAATTACTTCTCTTATATTTTTTCCAATATTATAATGGGTTTTATTTGCTTCTTTTTCAGTTTGTATATTATCTTTTTTTAATTTCTGCTCTGTTTGAGAAATTCTAAATAAATTTGCAATTAATTCATCGCTTCCCATATTGTCTAAAATATCTTCTCTATATCTTAGTCCTTTTCTTTTAGCTATATCGTCAGCTGTTTCTCCATTATATAATCCTTTATAACCTGCATTGTGAAATTTATCGAAGTTCTTTACCCCAGCATTCTTGCAGCAATATTGAGCGAATAATTTCCTTTTCTGGTTAAATTTCTTTGATAAAATCTTTTTTCATCTTCAGTTAACAGACTGTATTCTTTTTCTGTAATTTCCTGCTTCCTTGTCTGTACTGCAAAATATGTTTGTGCTAAAGCAATTACCTTTTTTCTGCTATCTCCATTTTGTGCTATCAAATAGCAAGCATAACGACTTAGTTTATAATCTGTCTGTTCTCTATAAGCTCCTGAACCTATTAAGACCATTTTATTGACATTAGTAAAATGGTCTAACACACTTATATCACTATTTTCACAAGATATTTTAGCCTTTTTCACTATTTTTTCAAAATTCTGCCAATTTGAATATTCCAAAATAGGCATCAATTCTCTCGCATACCAAAATTCTACTCCATTCTCGTCAATGTGTCTAATGTCTTCAAACGTTTGGTTTTCTTTCTTAGTATTTCTCATACCCATCACTCCATTTACATTTAATGGAATATATTATAAAACATTTGTTCGTGCTTGTCAAGCATTTTTTATATTTTCTTAATAAAAAAGTTGTATTCTTCTAAATAGATAATACAACCATTTTTCACTTAATACATATATAAATTCTGGTGGAGATGAGGGGAGTTGCCGAGCCGCGTCGGGAAAATTGTCCACTGGACAATTTTCTATTCCTCCTTTTCAACTCCCTAGGTTAACTATTTTTCAGCTTAGTTATTTTTTGTCAAAATTCTAATTTTTATTCTGGTGGAGATGAGGGGAGTTGAACCCCTGTCCAATATTCTTTCCATATATGTTTCTCCGAGTGCAGTTTGTTATTTAATTTTCCCTGTAAAATTCATTAACAAACAAACGAATTTTACAAGTAGCCATTTGTTTTACCTACTGCTTTAATGGCTAAAGCAGTGTTGTTATCCTACTAATTGACGCCTTATCTAAGACCGTAGGCCTTCCTAGTAAGACGAGCTACCTAAACTTAGGCAGCGTATGCTAATTCTGTATTATCAGCGTTTATTTTTATTTCTGCTTTTTTATAGTGGCCGAAGCAGCCATCCACTACTCGCTACATATACTTCTGGGATACTGTCGAAAACCAAATACATCCCCATATGTAATTATTATACACCAGTTTTTATTTAATGTCTATCATTTTTCCAATATAAGTTGTTTTTTTGTTTGACATAATATAGAAAATAGCGTATAATATGATGTATAGGCCTTTGCCTCACATTACCAACACAAAAATGCAAAAAGGAGAATTGTGTATGGAAAAAACAACAATTATTCGTACAAGCAATGCTCCGATTATCTTTCGGAGTAAATTCCAAAGTCAGTTTGACGAATTGCCTAAACATTGGCAAAACCAACTAGTTGACATTTTTTTCAAGTTTGTCAACAATTCCGATGACATTTACGCAGCAGATGTTCTTTTTCTGCTAACACTCAGTCCTTTTGGAGGATTACACAAATTAGGAATTCGAGAAAAAATTGAATACTTCAATGAAGACATTCTCGAAAACGAACCCCCTATAGCAGAACGCTCCATTGAAATTTCTAAAGCGATGATTAAACCATTGCGTAACGAACTTCGATACCAGCGTCGAAAAGTTCATCCAAACTTTTTAAAGGTTCAATGTCCAGAGAACTGTCAAAAAGCTTACAAGTCACTCTTCAAAGCATTGTCGTATGATGAAATTTTGACATATGTAGCATGTTCTCATTGTTACAATAAATGTCTTAGTTCTTCTGAATATGACATGAATAGGATTTTTTATCTTCTGAGCAGTTCCCCTAAAAATATATTTGGAGGACTTCGGGCAATAGGATTTCAGTTTTATCAAGCAGAATTCTTTATGAAACATGCAGCAGTATTGCATAATTATTTGAAGGCACTTTGGTTGTCGATTGAATCTAATTCGATTACCACCAATAAAGTGACCACTGGAGCTAAATACGAAAATTCTACTGAGGTTACTTCTTTTAACGAAGATGACATCATTTATGAGCCAAACAAGACTCTTCCATCTGCTTCTAGTAATATGGAAAATGCTGTCTCGAAAGAACCTAACCGTTCTGATTCTCCTCTTAGAATTCAGCTGTCTGCCTTCAAAGCAACGCTTAACGATAAAAAGGACATCGAACGTCATCCGACAGTTGGTAATATTCTCGATGATATCGAGGTATTCAAAAAATTTGTTGCAATTGCATCAAATGCAAATTTTGCAAAAGATTTTGCAGAGTTTTCAACCGCTGTGAAGGCTTTAAAAATGCGTGGCTACGACTATAACGAAGTTATAGATACGTTACCCAAAATTGAAAGCTGGCTCAGCATCAAAGCAATTCTCGAAAGAGGGGCATGAAAAACGTGGTAGACATACCCCACATACCTTTGAAGCACCCAAGGTAGTAGACTAAATTGTTTACTACCTTGGGCATTTTTTATCTTTGTTTTACAAAAAATATAAAAATTATAGACAAACTTCAAATTGTATGTTATTATTTTTAATATTAATGAAATGGGGTTATTATGAAAAATTTAACTGAAAAAATAAAAGGATTAATACAAAAATTTTGTACTAAAGAAGTTATATTATACGCAGTTTTTGGCGTACTAACAACTATTATAAATTGGGGAACATTTGCAATTTTAACTAAAGCTTTTTCTAACCTAGATAAAAATGTTGCAAATGCAATTGCTATTATTGCAGCAGTTCTTGTTGCTTATATTACCAATAAAGATTTAGTTTTTCATTCTGAAGCAAAAGGATTTAATGAAAAATTTAAAGAATTCTGGAAATTTATTGCTGGAAGAGCATTTACTATGGTCTTAGAATTTGGCCTTGATGCACTTCTATTCTTAATACCTGTTGTAAGTGCAAGCGATTTCTGGCAGATGGCAGTTAAAATGGTTGTAACAGTAATCGTTATAATCTTAAACTTCTTCATTAGTAAATTCTTTGCATTTAAAAAGTCAAAATAATAATTAATTAAAATACCAAAAACTATTAATATAGATATTTCCCAAAGGAGGTTATCTTGTTTAATAGTTTTTTTAAATTTATCAGTGGATATTTTTCTATTATGCTTATATTTATTATATTAGTATTTTTTCTTATCACTCAAAACTCGAATGCCACACTAGAAGATAATTTTATGTGGCCTTTAGATGGCTACACGTACATTAGCTCTTATTTTGGCTATAGAAACTCTCCTACCTCTGGTGCCTCAACTTATCATTCTGGAATAGACATACCAGCACCAGAAGGAACTAATATTCTTGCAGTTTGTTCCGGCACTGTTACATTTGCAAGCTGGGGAGCTGGTGGAGGATATACAATAGTAGTTGAAAATGATGACATAAAAGTTTCTTATTGTCACGTTTCTCCAAACTTTATTGTATCCAAGTATGACACAGTAGTAGCTGGCCAAATAATTGCCAATGTTGGTCCAAAAAATGTGTATGGCATTATAAACAATCCATACAAGGATTCTTTAGGAAAACCAACTAATGGGGCTACTACTCGGTTGCCATTTACATTTAACAATAAAAAAAGATGGTTTAGCGGTAAATCCGCTAAACTTTTTCAATACGCTCTAAAACAAAAATAAAGCCTTACGGCTTCATTTTCTAATTTATTATGTGGCAGGGGTACTAAGACTCGAACTCAGCCCAACGGTTTTGGAGACCGGCATGCTACCACTGACACCATACCCCTAACTGACCTTATAATAATAGCATAAAAATTAGATTTGTGCAATACCCAAAACAAAAAATCTACAAGATTTCTCTTATAGATTTTTATTTAAATTACATGTCATCATCATTATCGTCTTTTTCTTCGTTATCAGTATCGCTATCTTCTTCGTCATCATCACAACCACATTCGTCATGATGTCCGCATCCACAGCATCCACCTGAACAGCAATCATCGTCTTCTCCATCCCAGTCTAGTTCTATTTTGTTATGACATTCTGGGCATTCGATTTCTTCTTTTAATTCATCTTCTATGTCTGCAACAAATTCATGATTGCAATATGGGCAAACTATTTCAAAATCATAGTCTTCATCTTCATAAATATCTTTTTTTATTAAGTCGACTGTATCTTTTACCTTGCCTATTTTTTCGTCTAATTTATCTTGATGTTTTTCAATGTCATCCATTCTCTCTGAATTAACATTTGAAATTCTATCAATTACATCCATATACATGAATGAAAGTTCAGAAACTTTTTTCAAAACGATTTCTCTTTCTTTCTCATCAGAAATACTTTTTTCTATATCCTTTATTATTTTAGAATATTTTTCACTAAATTCTGCCATATAATTTATCCTTCCTTTAAATTAATATTTTTATATTAATTTAAATTTTTAATGTTTCGAGTTCAACCAAAATTAAACTCTTTCCATGTATTCTCCAGTTCTTGTGTCTATTTTTATAACATCACCGATGTTAACAAACATTGGAACTGTTAGTTCATATCCATTTTCTAGTGTTGCAGGTTTTCCAGATGTTGTTGTTGTGTTTCCAGCAAATCCTGGTTCTGTATATTTAACTTCTAACTCAACAAACATTGGTGGTTCTACTGCAAATACGCTTCCTTTATATGAAAGCATTGTTACACTCATGTTTTCTTTTATGAATTTTAATGCATCTCCTATTTGTTCTTTGTTTAAAGGTATTTGCTCATATGTATCATTATCCATGAAGTAGTATAAATCTTCATCATTGTATAAATATTGCATTTCTTTTTTCTCTATTTGAGCTGCTGGATATTTTTCTGATGGGTTAAATGTTTTTTCTATAACTGCTCCTGATATTACATTTTTTAATTTTGTTCTTACGAATGCTGATCCCTTTCCTGGTTTTACATGTTGGAATTCTACTACTCTGAATACATTTCCATCCATTTCAAATGTTGTTCCGTTTCTAAAATCGCCTGCTGAATATACGCTTGCCATTATTATTACCCCTTTCTAGTTTTTTATTATATTTTTTAATTTTTCATCTCATTAAAACGCGACTATGTAATCATACCATATTTTAGGCGAAAAATCAAGTGTTGTAGCACTTTTTTTCAGTCTTTCAAATTTGCTAGTTTAATGTGAGATATATTCACTTTTTAGAAATTCAACTGGAAGTGCGCCTTTTGAGGAGTCCGAAGGAGCTCCGACCAAGCACAACATGTTGAAATTTCGTAAAAAGTTAATATGTCTCATTTTAACTAATTTTATTCGTCTACAATCACATAATCTTTTTCTGACTTTGTTAAACTTGTACTCATTCCCCTGTTTACAAGCACTGTGTCTTCTATTCTTACACCAAATTGATTTGGTATATATATTCCTGGTTCATCTGTTACTATCATATTATTTTTTAACACAAAGTCAACTCTAGTACTTGCATACGGAAATTCGTGTATCTGTAATCCTACTCCATGTCCTAACGCGTGTATTAAATCATATCCGTGTAATTTAAAATCGTTTTCAACCATTCTACTTACAAGCTTTAGGTTTACTCCTTCTTTCATTTCGTTAATTACCTGTCTCTGATTTTTTAAAACTAGTTCATATACTGGTTTTACTTCTTCTGGTACATATCCTGCAAATATCGTTCTTGTCATATCTGAACAATATCCTTTGTATTTACACCCCATATCTATTGTTATTGGGTCTCCTGCCTCTATTTTTTTATTTGTTGGTACTGCATGTGGCATAGATGAATTTTTACCAGACGCAACAATTGTACTAAAAGCAACGTCTTCTGCACCATTGTCTATGAAAAAATCGTCAATTTCTTTTGCAATTTGTTTTTCAGTTAATCCAATTTTTATAAAATTCTTTAAATGATTAAAGCAATCGTCCGTAATTTTACAAGCTTTTTCTATAAGCTCTATTTCTTCTGGGTCTTTAATCATTCTTTGTTTTTCGATTATTCCCTCTGTTTCTTCCAAATTGTTTATTTTATATCTGTGCATAAAATCTTTATATTTTGCATATGTAACATATTCCTCTTCAAAGCCAACATTTTCACAAAACAAGAAGAAATTTTCATAGTCATCTCTTGATATGTCTTGCATATCATACACAACTATTTCATCATTTAATGTTAAAGTATTATTTACAGCTTCTACATATCTTCCATCTGTTATGTAAATATTTTCTTTAGGCGTAATTAAAAACACACCATCTGCTTCAATTCCAGTTAGATATTTTATATTTATCGGATTAGAAATTATTATGCCTTGCATATCTAACATTTTTATTTTATCTCTTAGCCAGCGAATATTATTGTTCATTTTTTACTGCATCCCCTTCTATTATACGAGTTTTAGGTTGTTAAAGAATTAAATTTTGACAACGGAAATGAAATTTCATTGGCACATACTTTGTATATGTAACCGTGTTTGAGATAATATTTGATGCAGTCAAAATTATAATTATTTAACATCCTACTATATTAATTGTGCCTTATACGTTCCTAGTGTAAATATCTTAATTAATACAAAGAATAATACATTAAATGGTACAAATATTGCAATTATTGTTGCTATTACTATAAATGGACCAAATGGAATATACTCATCTCCTGTTTTTCTCTTACAAATTATTAATGCTACTCCAATTATTGCTCCTAATAAGAAGGCAATAAGTGAAATTATAATTATTGTTCTCCAGCCAAAGAATAAACCAAGTGCTCCCATTAGTTTTACATCTCCGAAGCCCATTGCTTCTTTCCCTGCAATTAAGCCTCCTACTAGTGTTATAAATAAGAAAATTCCAGCTCCTGCCACCATTCCAAGTAGCATGTCTATGGCTATATTTATGTTTACAATTCCTTCTACGAATGTGTAAACTAGTCCAACTTCAAAGATTGTTAAGTTCAATCTGTTAGGAATTATTTTCAGTCTATAATCTATTGCTAAGGCACTAATTAACATTGGTATTAAGGCTAGATACGCTAATGTTTTTATTTGAAATCCATACAAATACAAAACTCCAACATACAGTAGCGCCATCGCCACCATGTATATGTATTTAGGCTTTTCATTTTTTAAATAAATTGTAAAAAATTCTCTTACGAAAACTTTTTTATAATCTGGAAGTCTTACTGTACTCCATGCCACAAATTGACCAATTCCAAGCCCAATAATTCCTAAAAATAAATAATATAATATGTTTATATTGTTAATGTACATTTAAATACCTCTTTTACTTTTGTTTATATTTTTTTAAAATTTGTCTTTCTATTAATCTATTAAATCTTGTTACAAAAATGTCATTTTCGGCAAGTGGTTCAACTAAAATAGAGTACATATGGCTCCTGTTTGCTCCAAGCACATCTGTTAGTATTTGGTCTCCAATTACAGCTATATTTTCGCTATTTTCTTGTACTATTTTCTTTGCCCTATTAAAGCCAAATTTAAATGGTTTTTTAGCAAAATAAATATACGGAACCTCCAACTTTTTTGACATTTTTTCTGCTTTTTTCTTTTTATTTGTATTAGATAGAATACAGAATTTTATACCATGTTTTTTTGCTTCTTCAACCCAATCTTCAAGTCCTTCCAAAATGTTATTATCTGTGTCTATCATGGTGTTATCTATGTCCAATAGAATAGCCTTTATATTATTTTTTTCTATAAAGTTCATATCTATTTCTAATATGTTTTTAAAGTAACTTTTAGGGTAAAAAATCATTGTATCCTCCTAATATTTCTGCTACTTTATATTATCAATATGTTGGAGGTTTGTCAAGCATTTATTGCTATTTACAAAATCTATGTTTCCCTATTGTAACAACATGCGGTCTTGACCAAATCCATGCATTTGTTGCAGTGCTTGGATTGAAGTAGTATATTGAGCCATATGATGGATCCCAACCATTTAGTGCATCTCTTGCAGCATTGTATGCTGTTTGGTTTGGTGTTAAATTAATCTGACCATCTGATACAGCCGTGAATGCACCTTTTTGATATATTACTCCTGCTATTGTATTTGGAAACGAACTGCTTTTTACTCTATTTAGTACAACAGCTGCAACGGCAACCTGCCCTGCATATGGTTCTCCCCTTGCTTCACTATATACAGTTCTCGCAAGTAAATTTAAATCACTGCTACTCGTGCTGTTGCTAGAGTTGGAATTACCACTAGAATTAAATATTCCCATTGCCTCTAGTGTCTTTTTCCCGGCAATTCCGTCAACTGTTAATCCGTTTTTTCTTTGAAAATACTTAACAGCTGCTAACGTTTCAGAGCCATAAATTCCATCAATACTTCCAGAATAATATCCCCATCTTTTTAACTTTGTTTGAATTTGTGTAACTTCCGAACCCCTCGAGCCATATTTTGATAGTGCTAATATATTATTATTTGTAAAAAATATGTTATATAACAAAAATATTATTAATAATACTGAAATAATTGCGATTGCTTTTTTATTTTTTAACATAAAAATTCCACCTTTCAAGTTTATTATTCCTTGATTTGGTGGATTTATACTAAAATATTCCTATTATATTTCCGTTTTTATCAATATCTATTTTTTCGGCAGCTGGAACTCTTGGAAGCCCTGGCATTGTCATTATCTTTCCAGTGATTACAACTATAAACTCCGCTCCAGTTTTTAATGCAATGTCATTTACATGTAACTCATACGGTTCATTACATTCTAGATTTTTTGGATCATCCGAGAATGAATACTGTGTTTTAGCAATACATACTGGATAATGCGAATATCCCATTTTCTCGATTTTTTCAATCTCTTGCAATGCTTTTTCCGAATACTCTACACCTGTTGCACCATAAATATTTTTTGCAACCTTTTCTATTTTTTCTTTTACACTATCTGAATTATTGTAAGCAAATTGCATGTTTTCTTCTTCATCTGCAATTCTTAAAATTTTCTCGGCTAAATCGATTGCCCCTTCGCTTCCTTTTTCATGGCTTTCAACAAGACTCATTTCAATGTTTTGCTCTCTTAGTGCATTACTTAAAAGTTCAATTTCTGCATCCGTATCTGTGTCAAATTTGTTTATCGCAACAATAACATTTAATCCAAATACGTTTTTCAAATTATCTAAATGTTTGTTTAAATTTTTTATTCCTTTTTGTAATGCTTCAAGATTTTCTGTTTTTATTTCTTCCTTTGCTTGTCCTCCATGATACTTTAATGCTCTAATTGTAGCAACACAAACGACTGCGTCTGGCTTTATACCTGCATTTCTACATTTAATATCTATAAATTTTTCTGCACCTAAGTCTGATCCAAAACCAGCTTCTGTTATTGTGTAGTCAGCTAACTTCATGGCAGTTTTAGTAGCAATAATACTGTTACACCCATGAGCAATATTTGCAAAAGGACCTCCATGAATTATTGCTGGAGTATGTTCTAAAGTCTGAACCAAGTTTGGCTTTATTGCATCTTTTAGTAAAACAGTTAACGCTCCTTCTGCATGTAAATCTCTTACAGTAATTGGCTTTTCTTCTTTATTATAACCAATTGTAATGTTTCCAATTCTTCTTTTCAAATCTTCGATATCAGTTGTTAAACATAAAATAGCCATTATTTCAGATGCAACAGTAATATCAAATCCATCTTCTCTTGTAACTATGTTTTTCTCACCAGATAGTCCTGTTTCTACTTTTCTTAACTGTCTATCATTAAGGTCAACACATCTTTTCCATGTAACTTTTTCAAATCCTAATTCATTTCCATAATAAATATGATTATCAATAAGAGCAGAAAGTAAATCATTTGCAGAAGTAATTGCATGAATATCTCCTGTAAAATGCAAATTTATATCTTCCATTGGAGCTACCTGAGCATATCCTCCGCCAGTGGCACCGCCTTTAATACCAAAAACAGGTCCTAAAGAAGGTTCTCTTAAAGCTATAATTGCACTCTTTCCTATTCTTGTTAGGCCATCTGCAAGACCAATAGCCATAGTAGTTTTACCTTCTCCTAATGGAGTTGGATTAATTGAAGTAACTAAAATAAGCTTTCCATTTTTTCTATCTTTCAATCTATTAAGCAATTTTTTGCTATCAATCTTAGCCTTAAAATTTCCATACTGTTCAAGCTCATCATCAGCAATTCCAGCCTTTGCAGCAATAGTCTTAATATTATCTAACCTAGTATTCCTAGCAATTTCAATATCTTCCATAATGGCCTCCTCTTATAATTTCATCATGATGCTTTAAATAATTTATTTCTAATATTATTGCATTTCCTGCTACATTAAAATATTAGTCCAATAATCAAGCCTACTATCGCACCCACAAATACCTGAAATGGCGTGTGTCCTACTAGTTCTTCTAGCTTTACATTGAATGTCATTTTTGAAAGTTCAGAATCTGGATTTGTCATTATCTCGTTTAGTACATGAGCTTGTTTTCCAGTTTCATATCTTACACCACATGCATCATACAGAACTACCATTGAAAATACGAATGATAAAGCAAATAACGGAGATGAAAAACCTTGGCTACGCGCTATCATTGTTGTTATTGAAACAACAACTGCTGAATGAGCACTTGGCATACCTCCAGCTCCCCAAAGTCTTCTAATATTCAATCTTTTTGTTTCTGCATATTCCCATATTATTTTAAATAATTGTATTCCAGTCCATGTAAAAAATGGCACAACTAAATATCTATAATCATTATAAAAATTCACTAAATTACTCACTCTTGTTGTGTTCCTTTCTCTTTGCACTAATTCTAGTTATAATATAGTTACAATTAGTCTTCCTTTGGTACAAAATTATCTTCTTTAATTTTTCCACCATCGTTAATCAACATTGTAATCTTCTTTTCTGCTGAATTTAAAAAGTCATTACATTTTTTAGACAAATTCATGCCCTCTTCGAATTTTTTCACAGATTCGTCTAATGTTAAATTTCCTTTTTCAAGTTCATTTGCAATGCTTTCTAATTGTTTCATCGCATCTTCAAAATTTATATCTTCGTTCATATTAAATAGTATTCCTTTCTCACAGTACTAATTCATTTTTATAACTAATCTATTGTTGCTGTTTTTTGTCCATCAGATAGTCTTAAATTTACTTTTTCTCCTGAATTTAAATCATCTACAGATTTTATCACTTTACCACTTTCTTGCTTTGTTACAATGCTGTAACCTCTTGTTAAAGTTTTTAATGGACTTAAAGAATCTAGTTTAGCAGTCTCTTTTACAAAGCTTGTCTTTGCTTCTTTCAATTTTAACATCATGCTATTTTGCAAAGCCTTCACTTTCATATCAATTACCATATATTGCTCATTTATTTTCTGTGTTGGGTTTTTGTATGCAGGTCTTGCCATACATTTTTCATATGATAATCTCATTAATTCTATTTTCTTTTTTAGAGCAACTTTGTATCTGTTATTATATAATTTTAAAGTTTCTCTTACATCTTCTATGTTAGCAACAGCTAGTTCTGCAGCAGCCGATGGAGTTGGTGCTCTTAAATCTGCCACGAAGTCTGCAATAGTAAAATCTGTTTCATGTCCAACTGCAGAAATTATTGGTAGTTCCGAATCATAAATTGCTCTTGCCACAATTTCTTCATTAAATGGCCATAGGTCTTCAAGCGAGCCTCCGCCTCTACCTATTATAAGAACATCAGCAAGTTTATTTTCGTTCATAAACTTAATGCCTTCTGCAATTTTTTCTGCAGCTCCGGGTCCTTGCACTGGAACAGGGTATAATCTAATATGCACTCCTGGGTTTCTTCTTGTACTTACATTAATAATATCTCTTATTACAGCACCTGTATTAGAAGTTAAAACTCCTATTGTTTTAGGCATAAATGGAATTTTCTTTTTATGTGACTCTGCAAATAATCCTTCTTGTTCTAGCTTTTTCTTTAATTCTTCATATGCAGTGTACAAACTTCCTAGTCCATCTTCCTTCATGGCTTTTGCATAAATTTGATAGATTCCATCTCTTTCAAACACAGCAACACTGCCTAAGACCATTACCTTCATTCCATCCTTAGGCATAAAAGATAAATGTGTAGTGTAGCTTTTGAACATTACACATTTTATTAATGAATTTTCATCTTTTAAAGTAAAATACATGTGACCAGTATAATGGTTTTTAAAGTTTGATATTTCTCCCTTTACCAAAACATTATTTAGCATTTCATCGCCATCAATTTTGTTCTTTATGTATTTGTTTAAATCTGTTACCGTAATTGGATTATATTCCATTTCAGTCCCTTTCTCTTAAGGTATATACTCAGTTGAAAAAAAATTATAATTATTTTTCAACTGGCTCCTACTGTTCGTTGCTTTCATCAGCAACCTCTTTACTATTTGAATTATTTTCTTCAACTATTTTTGCAAGAACACCATTAACAAATGCTGGCGAAGAGTCTTCTCCATATTTTTTCGCCATGTTTACAACTTCATTTATTATTATTTTGAAAGGTGTTTGCATATAATTCATTTCATATATAGCAAGTTTTAATAAAGAAACATCTACTTTAGATATTCTCTCTATAGTCCAGCCAGTTTTTAAGTTTTTCGCTATTTTTTCTGTTATTTCTTCGCCATGTTCCTTTATTCCACTAGCAACATTTTTCACATATTCTCTAGTTCTTCCATCTTCTACTTCTGTACTATCTAAAAATAATTTTACCTGAGCTTTGCTATTTTCTTTTTGAATTTCTTGGCTATAAATATAGCAAAAAGCAAGCTCTCTTCTAGTCATTTCTTCCATTAAAATCCCCTTACTATAATCTATCTATAAAATTCTTTAATTTATCTTTTACTTCTGTTTTATTGTGTTGCACGTAATTTCCTATGTATATTCCTAAACATATAAAAACTATCCAAATAATTAATTCATATAAACGAGTACATAATATTAATATTGCAATTAATGCTCCGATGATTGCTCCACCATATGTTCTAAGAAACTTTTTTATATCGTTCATAATTTTTTCCATTCCTTTCACTATTTACTAAAATACAACCTAAGTATTTTTAATTTTCTATGCTTCTTTTGTATCCTTTACTGGTGTTACCATATCTTTTACTTTAATGTCTAGGCTCTTTACTTCAACATCTAAAGATTTTTTTATTGCATCTTTTACACGTACTTGAATGTTATTGCTTAAATCTTTTATAACAGCTTGGTCTGATACAGCTATTGTTAGTAAAATTGATAAATCGTTATTCTCATCTAATGTTATTTTTGATTGTTGGTCTTTTACACCTTCAAATCCTGCAACAACTGAATTTACAATGCTTGTTATTGTTTCCTTTGTTACCAATAATTTTCCATCATCATTTTCAAGCATTATGCCATTTCCTACACTTTTTTCTTCATCTGTCGAAGATTCAAAAAATATTCCTTTTATTGCAAATAAAATAAGAACTACATTTAATCCTAATAAAATATTGCAAGTAGTTTGGTCTGCTAATGCCTTTGTTACAAATACATATAACCCTGTAGCATCAATCCATCCAAATATGCAAGCACTTGAAATTACTGCCATTAATAGTATTAAAACTGAAAATATACATAGTATCATTTTGTCTAAAAATTTCATTTTATTTTCCTCCATATACTTATTTAAAGGCACGATTAAAAACGTGCCTTATATAAGTTTAATTATTCTTTAACTTCGTTTTCTGTATTGTCTTCTTTTTCTTCTGTTGCTGCTTCTGTGTTTACACCTTGTACATGTACATTAACAGCTACAACTTTTAATCCTGTCATTCCTTCTACTGCAGTCTTTACTCTGTTTTGAATATCGAATGCAACATCTGGAATTCTTGAACCATATTCAACTATAATGTTTACATCTATTTTTGTTTCTTTTTCTCCAACATCAACTTTTATTCCTTTTGATAAGTTCTTTTTACCACTTAAAACTTCTGAAATTCCTCCAGCAAATCCACCAGCCATTGCATATACTCCAGGTGCATCTGATACAGCTTTTCCTGCGATTATTGCAACAACGTCATCAGCTATTTGAATATTGCTTGTTTCTCCTTCTGTATTTTCAATTGTTATTTCACTTTCATTTATTTGCTCGTTTTCCTTTACATTTTCATCTTTTTCCATAATGGTACCTCCATATATTTTATTTTTTATTAAATAGTTTTCTATTTAACCGTTCTTCTATAGTATACCAATTAATTCGATTTTTTACAAGAGTTTTTCCTATATTTTTTCTTTCGTTTTTTATTAAAACATGTCATATTAAGCCTTCTAAATAGTTTCTTCCACCATAATAAAAATGTACTATATACACGGTATTTCTTTTCTTATTAACTGTATATAATAGTACATAATTTATATTCCATATTTAGCATTCCACTCCTTAAAAACTTCTTCTGCGTCCCTTACTCTTCCAAGTTTTATATCTTCTTCTGCTTTTATTAAGTTATTTTTTATTTTATCTTTTATTAAACTTTTTTTATATTCCTCCATACTCATAAGTATTACATTGTTTTTATTGTTTTTTGTAACAACCACCTCTCCATTCAAATTTACTGCCATCTCCAATTCTTGTAAATTTGTTAATTGTTGCATATTAACACCTCTTTTCCATAAACTTATAATTATTATAACACATATCTTTGCTTTTTAAAATGAGTTTTTCTTCAGATTTTTATAAATTTTGAATATGAATAATCTATTATTTCATTATATTTTGTATCTTTATAAGCCTTCTCCTCATGCATATATTCTACAATATTTTTTGTTGTGTAGTTTTCAAACTTTTTCAATACTTCATCTACAATTTTTTTCTGGTCCTTTTTTAATCCTTTAAATTCATAATCTTCATTCGGCTTTATGTGATATCCAACCAATACTTCATCACTATTTTCATTAATTATTTCTTCCACTTTTATACAATTAAATTTCATTATTTCTTCGTTGCCAATTGGTAAAGCTCCCATCTTTTGATGTGTATATACAAGTCCCGTCATTGCTTTACCATATTGATTATAATATAAATTATCAATGTACCATAATAATTTCATTAGTTTAACTTTGTATAAATTATTACATTTTTTTGATATATAATATATCAAATCTTTAATCAATTGAACGTCAATGTTTTTATATCCATTTTCTATTTTTTCTGTATCATAATCGACATATTTTGCTTCAATTTCTTGGTCATTCAAATAACTTAACGTAAACTTTAAAATTATCATTTTAATGTTGTTTTCAATCTTTTCGTATCTCTCTCTATTTTTAAATTTTTCTTTATTTGCTTCAAGTGACTCCAATGCAAACATAGCATTTTTATCCATTAATTTCATCATAGTATCATATGTTGTATCTTGAATAAGCTTTGTCTCATATCTAGTAATCGTTACCTCTCCTAAGCCCAACATGTATGAAAATTCTGCTTGTGTTACTCCATATTTTTGTCTTATTTGCTTTATTTCTAATGATGTAAGCATATTGTGTTCTTTTCTGTAAACATCTCTTGCTCTCAAAAGATTTTCGTCCATCATTTTTGCAGATACAAACTCATTTTCCTCTTCATTAGTCTCTTTACATTCAAAATAAACCTCTTTATATTTAACGCATTCTCCTTTTATATTTATACTGCTTAATCTTTCTCTTTCTTCTACTTCGTGTTCTTTATCACAAAGTGGACAATATCTTTTTACTACTCTTAATAACTTACTATTCATATTTCCAACCTCCTTAACCATATGGGAAATTATTCACCTGAAATCTCGCAAAATGAAATGAAATACAAAAAATTTTTCTATTCTGTATACTTCTTATTTTTACCTTGATATAAACTTGTTTTAAATTAATCCTTTTAATAAATACCCAAAATTGTGGCGAATATACATTTTTAACATCAGTTAAAGTCTCAATATATTCTGAAATTTTTAATTCTTTTAAATTTCTTATAATATCATTTTTATCGTAATTCAATTGAATTAGTGTATTTTTCGTTGTGTATGCATCATCATCTGTTTCATTTTTCTTCTTAAGTAATATATCAAAATCCTCATTTATATTAAACTTTTTATCATTTATTATATGTTTTAGTTCCAACAAAAAGTTTTCTACTTGTTCTTTTGAGGAAATTTGCTTATTTTCCATTTGCATCACCATAATTATTATAACTATCAATTGATAGTTTGTCAATATATTTATTTCCATTTTCCATAATTTTTTCTATTAGTGATTGTTGTCATTCCGCTTATTCCGTGTTATAATTATACAAGTTTTGTTTAGGAGTTTTATGATGATAGAAAAATATTTAAATAAATTGGAATATAATAAAATTTTAGATTTAGTGTCTAATTATTGCTCTACATATATTGGAAAAGACTTTGTTTCTAAGCTTATGCCATTAAATAATAAAGATTTAGTAAAAATGAAGCTTGAAGAAACCAGTACGGCTCAGACTTTGCTTTATAGAAAAGGAGAACCACCTATTTCAAATATTACAAATATTGATATTTGGATAAAAAATTTAGAAAGCTATAATTCATTATCAGCTAAGGCTTTGTTAGATGTAGCTCATGTATTACAGACATCTAGATTTTTGCATGACTATTTTTTTGCTGATGATACTTTTGATTTGTCTGATTTTTCACTTTTAGAAGATTATTTCTCTATGCTTTATTATAATGAGACAATAGAAAAAAATATTCTAAATTCCATAATCGATGAATATACAATCGCAGATGACGCTTCTAAAGCATTGTCTGCTTTACGTAGAAATAAGCGTAAATTGGAGCAAGATGTACGTGATAAATTGTCTAATTTTATCCACTCATCTTCATATTCTAAATATTTAATGGATTCGATTATTACTATTAGAAACGATAGATTCGTTATTCCAGTTAAAGAAGAATATAAAGATAGCATTTCTGGTGCAATTTTAGATATTTCAGCTAGTGGCTCTACTGTTTATATTGAGCCTTCTTCAATATTTGAGCTTAATAATAAAATTAATGGAATTAAAGCAGAGGAATCAATCGAAATCGAGAAAATCCTAAAAAATTTATCATTATCATTGTTCCCTATTGCAAGTAAAATAAAGACTACATTAGGAGCAATTGGTCAAATTGATTTTATATTTGCTAAGGCAAAATATTCAAAGAAAATCAATGGAATTTGTCCGCTGATAAATGATAAGAAAGAAATTAATTTATATGGTGCTAGACATCCTCTAATAAGTCCAGAAGTAGTTGTACCTATTGATGTTTCGTTAGGTAACAATTATACTTCATTGTTGATTACAGGGCCAAATACTGGCGGAAAAACTGTAACTCTGAAAACTGTTGGTTTGTTTTGCCTGATGGCTTGCAGTGGAATTCTTATTCCTGCAAGAGAAAACAGCAGTGTATTCGTATTTGATAAGATTTTTGCCGATATTGGCGATGAGCAGAGTATTCAAGAATCTTTGAGTACATTCTCATCACACATGGTAAATATAATAGAAATTTTAAAGGAAGCAACTTCATCAAGCTTAGTTTTATTAGACGAACTTGGTTCTGGTACAGACCCAGTCGAAGGAGCAAGCTTAGCTATAAGCATCTTAGAGAATTTGCATACTCTTGGAGCCTTAACCATTTGCACAACTCACTATCCAGAGCTAAAAAAATATGCCTTAACACATGAAGGATTCGAAAATGCAAGTTCTGATTTTGATGTAGAACATCTTCGCCCTACTTACAAGTTATTGATTGGTATTCCCGGAAAGAGTAACGCTTTTGCAATTAGCAAAAAATTAGGCTTGTCTGACGAAATATTAGACAGGGCAAAATCTTTTCAGAAAGATGATGATATCAATATAGAAACATTGCTGAAAAATATTTATGATGATAAATTGGCTATTGAAGAAGAAAAAGAAAAAATTAGAAAAAATTCTAGTCAAGTAGAACTTTTAAGAAAATCGTTAGAAAGAGACAATTCAAAATTAACACAAGAGGCAGAAAGTATTGTATCTGATGCAAAGCAAAAGGCACGAGAAATTTTGCTAGATGCTAAAGACGAGGCAAATGAAATAATACGTGAATTAAATAAAGAATCTACCAACACTAAAAGTGCAAATGCCTTAAGAAACAAATTGAACTCATCAATAGATACACTTTCGCATATTGAAGCCGATAATTCAGTAAGCAATTCTAAGCCTTTGTCATCGGAAGATATTACAGTCGGTATGGAGGTAATGTGCAAAAACTTCAATGCGAAAGGAACAGTTCTTTCACTTCCGAACAGATCGAATGAAGTACGTGTTCAGATTGGAGCCTTAACAACAAATGTTAAACTTTCAGATTTATTATTGTTGAATACTTCAAAAAAATCTAGTACAAAACAATCTGGTAGCACACATAAAAATAGTAATGTTACATTTTCAAATAATAAAGCTCAAAATGTAGCTTCAGAAATTAATGTCATCGGATTAACAGTTGACCAAGCACTTCCTATTGTGGATAAATATTTAGACGATTGCTACATGGCAAATTTAGAAACTGCCAGAATAGTACATGGAAAAGGAACAGGCCGTTTACGTGATGGAATTCATAGTTTTCTAAAGAAGAACACTCATGTAAAAAGTTACAGAATAGGAACCTATGGAGAAGGTGAAATGGGCGTAACAGTTGTAAGTTTTAAATAAACAAAAATAAGAGGAATTTTAAAATTTTCCTCTTATTTTCTTTAACCTTGGTTGGAAAATAATTTATTCAAACATATTTCCAACACCAACAGGATTTCCTCTTAAAAAGTCTCCTACCACCATTCTTTTAGAGTTTTCTCCTTGTATTTCAAGTACTTGTAATATTCCACCATTTGCTTTTATAAATAGGCCTTTCTTATCATCTGAAAATAATACAGTTCCAGCTTGCATTTTGTTTAAATGATACTTGTATTCTTCTAATTCCTGGAATTTTTCTAATAATTCATTTTCTGTTAGTGTTTGTACTTTCCAGAATTTTATCTTTTTGCCATCCAAAAAAGTATATGCTCCCATTATTGGATTTAAGCCTCTTACAAGATTTTTTATATCATTTGCAGTCTTGTTTTCCCAATCTATTTTTGCCATTTCTTTAGATAGCATTGGAGCCATAGTTCCTTCTTCTGGTTGTTTAGTTCTTGTGGCAGTTCCATTCTCAATTTCTTTTACTGTTTTTATTAATAGATTTGCTCCTATCATTTTTAATCTATTCCACAATTCACCAGTCGTTTCATCTTCGCCAATTTCGACTTCTTCTTTTAATATCATGTCTCCCGTATCCATTCCAGCATTCATAAACATAGTGGTTACACCTGTTTTCTTATCTCCGTTTAGCACAGCCCACTGAATTGGTGCGGCGCCTCTATATTCTGGCAATAATGAGCCATGAACATTTACACAACCATATTTTGGAATATCTAACAATTCTTGTGGCAAAATTTTTCCATAGGCAACAACACAAATTAAATCTGGATTTAGTTTCCTTACTTCCTCCAAAAATTCCGGATTATTTCTAACTTTTATAGGTTGATAAACTTGCAAATTTTTCTCTATTGCATATTCTTTTACAGGAGAAGCTACCATCTTCATGCCTCTTCCCTTTGGTTTATCTATATTTGTAACTACTCCAATTATATCATATTTTGCTTCATATAAAGCCTTAAGTGACTCTAATGCGAAATCTGGTGTTCCCATAAATAAAATTCTCATATTTTATCATACCTTTCATTCGAGATTACTAAAAAATTAATTTAAAACATTTTATTTTTTAATTATTAAGCTACTAACTTGTTTTATACAAAATTAGTAGCATTATTCTAGTCAATTGTAATTTATTTGTTGTCTTCTGGACTAATATATTCTAAAGTTCCTGGAATCATGTTATCAATAAACAAAACCCCATTTAAATGATCTATTTCATGAGCTAAAGCTTGAGCTAATAAATCTTTTCCAACTATTTTTACTTTCTTTCCTTCTTCGTTTAAAGCTTCAACCACAACCTCTTTCGGCCTTATCATTTTTGCATATTCATTTGGAAAGCTTAAGCATCCCTCTTCGACTTCTTGTTCTCCTTTAGTCTTAATAATTTTAGGGTTTACAAGTTTTAATGGCTCTTCACCATCATATAAATCTATAACAATTACTCTTTTAAGTACACCAACTTGTGGTCCAGCTAGTCCAACTCCATTATATTTGTGCATGGTTTCAACCATATCATCTAATAATTCTTTTATTCTATCATCAACAGTTTCAACCTCTCTTGAAGTCTTTCTTAGAATTTCATCATTTGATAATCTTATTTCTCTTATTGCCATTCTATTTACTCCTTTCTCCCATTATAAATATTGATACCTATGTGTATTTTTTTATAATTTTTTATGAAATTCATTCAAATAATTTTTACAGCATATTATTTGGATTTACATCTACAACTATTCTAGTATCATTTTTTGTATTTTTATTTCCAGCATTTTTTACAGTATCGTCTATTGCATTTATTATCGGTTCTCCCACAATACATTTTACTATTATTCTCCACCTAAATTTATTTTTTATTCTGTCAATTGGAGCTGGAACAGGCTTGTACAATAGTATTTGCAATTTTTCCGTATGTATTTTTGCCTTCAAACTTTCGTATATTTTATTCGAAGTTTCTTCTAATTCTTTATACGATTTACTAGAAACTCCAATTAGTATTATATCACAGAAAGGCGGATATCTCAACTGTTTTCTTAGGTGTATTTCTGTATCATAGAATAATTTGTAATCTTGTTGTTGTGAATATTGAATACAAAATGCATCTGGATTATAAGTTTGGATTATTACTCTTCCTTTGTCTTTTCCTCTTCCAGCACGACCGGCAACTTGAGTAAGAGTTTGAAAAGTACGCTCGTGAGCCCTATAATCGTCTATATTTAGACTACTATCAGCAGCAATTACTCCAACAAGAGTAACATTTGGAAAATCGTGTCCCTTCACAACCATTTGAGTTCCAATAAGTATATCTATTCCATCTTTTTTGAAACTATTTAAAATATCTTCGTGTGAATTTTTCTTTGTTACTGTATCTATATCCATTCTGATTGTTGTAGCATCAGGAAACATTGTTTTTATCTGCTCTTCTAGTTTCTGTGTTCCAGTTCCAAAGTATCTTATGTTTTTTCCACCACATTTTGGACATACAGTAAGTGCCTTTGTCTCGTAACCACAATAGTGGCACTTTAATTTATTTTCCTTCAAATGATATGTAAGAGTTATATCACAATTCTTACATTTAGCAGTATATCCACAATCTCTACACATTATGAAAGTAGCAAATCCTCTTCTATTTAAGAATAAAATTGTCTGCTTCTTATTTTTTAAATTTTCTTCAATCTCGTCATGTAATTTTTGACTAACCATTGTTTTATTACCACTTGCAAGTTCATGGCGTAAATCCACAATTTCTATATCTGGAAGGCTCGCATTATTAGCCCTTTTGGTTAATTCCAGCAATTCTTTCTTTCCATTTATAGCATCATGATATGTTGTCATATCTGGAGTAGCACTTCCAAGAACTACTGGTACATTATGCTGTTTTCCTAAGTAACTTGCAATCTCTTTTGCACTGTAGCGAGGACTCATCTCAGACTTATATGAATCGTCATGCTCCTCATCAATTATGATTAATCCCAAATTTTGGACCGGTGCAAAAATTGCAGACCTTGCTCCTATTACAATTTTGGCATCTCCGCGCTCAATCTTTTTCCATTGGTCATATCTTTCACCAACTGATAATTTGCTATGTAAAACTGCTATTTTTTCTTCACCAAATCTACTCAAAAATCTATCCACAGTCTGAGGAGTAAGCGAAATTTCCGGAACTAGCATAATGCTGTCTTTTCCAAGTTTCAACGCCTCTTCTATGAGTCTAATATAAATTTCTGTTTTTCCAGAACCAGTAACACCAAATAGCAAAAATTCATCATATTCATCAAATTGCAAAGAAGCATTTATTTTATCAAAAGCATCTTGCTGTTCCAAATTTAACACCAAATCCTGACTCTTTTCTATAACTTTATGTATAAATGGATTTCTCTCCACTTCTTTTTCTACAATTTCAATATAACCATTCTTTTCAAGAGTTTTTAGAACAGCATTCGTTACATCCGCAAACATCTGCAAATCTGTACTTAATATTTCATTTTCAACGTTTTCAATTAAAAATTTTAAGGCTCTAATCTGTTTCTCAGATTTCAACTTTTTGCTCTCTATATCTGCCTCAATTTCATCTGCTTCTTTTGTTAAATATACAAAATTTTGTGTCTTATCATTTACTCTATTAGCCATAGCCTTTGCAGTGGTTCCTGGTGGCAACATTAGCTTCATACAGTCTGAAACATTGCAGAAATATTTATGAGCCATCCACTTTGCAAGCTCAATTTTCTCATCACTTAAATGCAACTTGCTCTCAATCTGAGCAATACTCTTTAATTTATCTAAATACTCAGAAGTCTCTTTGATTCCAACAATGTATCCTTCTTCAAGCTCCTTCTTATTGCCAAAAGGCAGCAAGACTCTAGCTCCCACAATAGCCTGTGCTTCAAGCTCTTCTGGGATAATATAGTCAAATTTTCTATTCAAATTCTTAACATTGCTGTTTATAATAACTTCTGCTATCATGATTGCTCCTTTTCTTATGGTATGATTATATAATTTTTTTATAAGATTAGCAATAATTTATTCAAAGATTGATTAAAACCCGGTATGCTGTAACATACCGGGTTTTTTAGATAATCTTTGATTATCTGTATCTTTTCAAAATTCAGTTCTTGCTCTTAAGCATTAAAATTCTACATTTTTTACTTTACTTTCATTTTCTATTATTGCTGTTATTATTTGTATTGTTTTTTCTAAGTTATTGTTTTTTAATACATAATCATATACACCAATTTTAGATTCTTCATAATCAAATCTATTTAAACGCAAGGTTATCTCTTTTGGATCTGCATCTGGTGTTCTTTGCAATAATCTTCTATGCAATTCTTCCTTTGGAACACGTAAGAATATTGTTACTATTCTTGTATCTTTTCCTAGTAGTTTTACTAAATTTTCTGTTCCATTTACATCGATATCTTTTACTATTATTTTTCCACTTTCTAAGCGTTCATTTAATAAATGCTTTGATGTTCCATAATAATGGTCGTGGTGTACGTCATACTCGTATAAGTCCCCGTTTTTTATTAATTCTTCGAATTCTTGTGTAGAAATAAAGTTATATATTTCCCCATTTACTTCGCCTTCTCTTGGTTCTCTATCTGTATAAGATGGTAAAGATGTAATATTTTTATTTCTTTTTATTAATTCTCTTTTTATTGTGTCTTTACCAGCACCAGAAACTCCTGATAATAATACTAGCATACCTTCACCTTTCCAGCATCAATCTCGTCTGCTGCTATAGAATCTGGAGCTACATCATCTGTTTTTACTAATGGTTCTGCTCCTTGTGCGATTTGTCTAGCTCTTTTTGATGTTGCAATTACTAATTCATATCTATTATCTACCTTCTCTAGTAATTCTGCAACGCTTGGTTTTATCATCATAATTCAATTACCTTCTTTCCAATTTTCTACTATTATACCACGTTTTAGTGGCTTTGTCACTTTAAAATACTAAATTTATTCTATATTTTGTATTTGCTCTCTTATGTCCTCTAGCTCAACCTTTAAATCAATTACTGCTTTTGTTATTTCTCCACTTCCTGCTTTCGAACCTATTGTGTTAGTTTCTCTATTCATTTCTTGTATCATGAAATCTAGTTTCTTTCCAACCGGTCCATCACTATTTACTAATTCTTTAAATTGAACTATATGGCTATTCAAGCGAGTCAATTCTTCTTCAATTGATGTTTTATCTGCATATATTACCGCTTCTTGTGCAATTCTATTTTCATCAACAACATCAGTTTTTAGAATTTCTTTTACTCTTTTCTCTAATTTACTTACATATTCTTCGACTATGCCTTTAGAATTTTCGGCTATTTTATCAACTAAATTCTGTACTCTTTCTATTCTCACAAGTAAATCCTGTTTTATATTTTCGCCTTCTGTTTTTCTCATTTCTATTAAGCTATCCAATGCCATATTTAAACATTGTAAAGCCTCACTTGCAATTTCTTCATCATTGTCCGAATCTATCGAATTTAATATATCTGGAAGTTTTGCTATTTCAACAACACTAATATTTTCAGATAAATTGTTTTCATCGGCAATCTCTCTTAACTGCTTTATGTATTCTTTTGCAATTTCCTTGTTTAAAACAACATTCTTAGATTTATTACTAAAGTCGAAAAAGCTAACTGATACTTCAACTTTTCCTCTAGTAATTCTATTGGCAATTTGTTTTCTTATTTTATCTTCCATAAAACTTAGTCTCTTTGGAGATTTTACTGTTATATCACTATATTTATTATTTACAGTTTTTATTTCTATTATGTAGTTTTTACCGTTACTTTCTAAACTAGCTCTTCCAAAGCCTGTCATGCTTTTCATTGTTTGCAACATTCCTCCTTCAACATATAGTTTCGAGTTGTAATTATGTTTAATCTTTACTATTCTTCTGCGACAATCTCTTTAACATCACTTATTGTCTTTTTCCATTTTAATTTTTCACGTATATATATCGATATTGATTTTACAAGATAATACAATACACCTATGCAAGCTACAATATTTGCTACTGCTGTAAATTTGTCTTTATGTAATATGCATGTATATAATAATACCAAAGACATTATTGCTACAAATAACATTTCCACTCCATATAATGCTGTTTTATCATCATCTTTTCCATATGCAAACTCAAATAATATAATTGCAATTGCCAATATTGACAAACTGAATACCTTCAAGTCTGTTATAAATGTTGGACCATCAATATTTAAAAAACCTATTCCGATTCCAATAAAATATAATGTTACAAGAATTCCTAGAATAATATTTGCAAATACCTTTTTATATATTTTTTTCTTTTCATCTTTTGGCATTTTTTTAGCTATTTCAATTTGTTCTTCTATTTGTTTTTCATCAATTTTTTTCTTATCTTTTTTCTTTTTAGCCGGAACTTCTTTTACTTCTTCGAATTTATCAACATTATTTAGTTGTTCATTAATTATTTGTTTAATTCTATCGTCTGTTTTTTTCGATTTTTTTACTGCCTTAGATTTTTCTACCTTGTTAGTATTTCCACTTTTAGTTGTTTTCTTAGCATTAGTCTTTTTTTCTGTAGGAGTAGTTGTTTTTTTTGTGGTACTTGTTTTTGTGGTATTTGTCTTTGAAGCTCCTTTTTTAGTAGTCTCACTTTTTGTTTTCGTATTAACTTTCACTGGCTCTTCAATAGCAATTTCTTTCTTTGTATTCTTTCCAACTCTTGAGCTTGAAGTTTTTTTAGCAGTAGATGAGTTTTCTTTTGAACTTTTCTTAGTTTTAGATGTTGTAGTGCTCTTCTTAGCTCCACTTTTATGCGCTGTAGTTTTTGTTGTTTTTGGCTTTTCTTGTTTTTCAGAATTTCCTGCTACATTGCTTTCACTAACAGTATCTTCATTTATTTTTTCTATATTACTATTTTTCTCTATATTATTTTCTGCCATTTTCAAAATCCTCCACATAACAATTATACCAAATTTGGTATTTATATTTCAAGGTAAAAAGAACTTTATTTAATATATTTTTTAGTATATATTTAATAGACTCTGCTATGCAAAGTCTACTAAATAATTTCAGTATTAATTTTCTTAAGAATTATATTCTAATTCATAAATTATATTTCCAGCCATAACCACCCCAGCAGTTTCTGTTCTTAGAATTCTTTTTCCTAGCGAAACAAATTTAGCGTTTTTTTCTGCTAACATTACTAATTCTTTTTCAGATATTCCTCCTTCTGGGCCAATAACTATAGCAATATTATATTGTTGTTCACTAGAGTTATTGCTTTTTATCTTTCTTTCTAGTTTTTGCAATTCAGTTTTTAGCATATTATGTTCTTCATTCTCATATGCAACTAACACTGCATCAAATTCTGTTGTATCTATATCTTTTAGCTTAGTTATATTTCCTATTTGCGGAATAATATCTCTCATAGACTGTTTAGCTGCAATTTCCGCTATTTTCTGCCACCTTTCAAGTTTTTTACTTGCTATTTTTTCATCTAGTTTTACAACAGTTCTTTCCATAATTACTGGAACTATACTTTTTATTCCAACTTCTGTATTTTTTTGAATTATTAATTCCATTTTTTCAAACTTTGGAATTCCTTGAAATAGTGTTATATGCACATTTGATTCTGTTGTTTCATTTATCTTACTTATAATTTTACATTCGACTTCATTTTTAGAATAATTAACAATTTCAGCATTATAATTATCACCTGTGTCTTGATTGCAAATTTGTACTTTGTCTGTTTTTTTCATTCTCAATACATTTATTATATGGTTTACATCGTCACCAATTATTACGATATCATTATTATTTATTTGCTCTGTTTTTACAAAAAATTTAGACATGTTATTCCCCTCAATTCAATTTTATGTTTACATTATAGCAAACTTTGGAGTTTTTAGCAACATCAATATTAAACATAAAAAGTCTAAAAAAATGTACTTAACATGAATAAAAATTCTCCTTTCTGTTTATCCTTAAGCATGAGACTTAAGTACGAAATTATTGTTCTTATGTAATTAAAACAACTTATTTTTTCACACAGGTAATTTTCATCTAATCCTTAGTAAATATATAGTTTTATTTTAATATAATCTTCTCGCTATAATATATTTTATAATCAGAAAGTTCTCGCTAAACGGACAAAATTTAAGTTTCTCCAATCTCTTGCACTAACATTACCAGCTATAGCTGCTTCCCCTGTAAATTGTGCATAATATCCCGTCGTCCTATTAATTTGTTCAGATGACCAATACCAACTGTTCAACTTAAAAGTTCTATAATTTGATAATGTTATAGTCAATTGATCTATAAAAGCTGCCCATTCATTTCGTTTAGGAACACTCCATTCTCCTGACGTTATAGCATAAGCATTTGAAAAAGAATATAAATTATCACTATAATCCTCTAATCCCATCACATAAAATCTATTGTTTCCAGTAGACACTGTCGATAAAACATCCTTTGTTCCAAATGCACCATTATAACTAAATTGACTTATATAATAATCTTTAGTATTTGAAACTTTCGAAATTGTATAAGCATTATATACACCTGGACCCCAATCACCACTTCCACCAATTTTGAAATCTTCAAATATTATTCCATCTGGTATTCCATCTCTATCTGTATCCGCGTAAAGTCCCACTCCAGAATCTCCTGTAAACGTTTGATATTTTACTGTTACACTATATGTAGTCATTTTTTCATTATAATTTGTACTTGCTGTGCTTTTTACTGTTATTGTTGCGGTTCCAGCTGCTATTGATTTTACTGTTACAGTAGTTCCATTTATACTCGCTGTTGCCACATTTGTGTCGCTAGAAGATACACTTAATGTGCCTAAATTTCCACTTACTTCAAATGCAGTACTATTTGGATAATTAATTGTGCAATTTGTTTCTGATAATGTTAAGTTTCCTTCTGCTTTTTCTATTTTTGCTATTACTGTTATGATTTTTGTTTCATAATTTTCTTTACTTGCTCTTATTCTTATAGAAGTTGTTCCTGCATTTGTTATTGTTGGAATTGCTGTAAAATAATTTGTTCCATCTGTAGAATATTCTAGTATTGTATCTGTTGGTTCTACATTTATGGCCGTAATTGTTTCATGTTCATTACTATCATATATGCCCTCATATGGAATTGCACTTATTTTTATTGTTTTATTCACATTATTGTCATTGTTATTTGCGGAATTTATTTTATTTTCTGTTGTTACACTGTAGCCGTTTTTCCATACTTTTAAGGTTCCATCTGTGTTTTTCTCTACTTTATCTATTTTTCCAGATAAGACTTTATCATTCAAAAAATCTTCTAGTGTTTCATAGTCATTAGTTAAATAAAACTCCATCACTGTCCTGTTAATTATTTCTTTTGCTTCGCTTTCTTTCGTTAACTCTGCAGAATTTTGTGCCTTTTTTATAATTCCATTATCTCCAATAACCGCATTAATACTTATTCCAGCAAGTATTAGTAGCACTACTATTGTTACTACTAGCGAAATTATTGTGATTCCTCTTACTTCTTTTGTTTTCATATTATTTTTTTCCTTTCCATTATCGCATTAAGTTAGATACTTAATGATAATGGTTAGGAATACAAAAAGCTTATATTTCACTTATTTCAAACAATCTCTAGTTTTATTTTTTACTTATTGCAACTAAATTTTTATTATATATTTTTTTATAAAAAGCTTGATTTTTATAATCGTTTTGATATAATTAAAACATAAAAAATAGTCATTAAGTATCTAACTTTAGTACTTTCATGACTATCTTTTCTTTTTTTACACTTTAAAAACTTTACGTTTGCATCATTCAATACACATACTTCAAGCCTATCAAAACTATTTTCCTTATTTAAAAAGCCATTTTGTTACACTTGAATCCTTGGTTCCAGTAAAGTCATCAGATAAAAGTTCCACTTTGAGGATACATGTATGTTTCTTCATATGAAGATAGTTTCAATCCTTTAGATATATCTATTCCTTCATACGTTATATCAACATCTCCATTTTCTTTATCTTTTATTAAAAATTTGTATTTGTCATTAATTATAATTTCTGCATTTTTATCATCTATTTTTTCTTTTGAGCTTAAATCGAAATTTTTATTTCCATTACTTATTTGAGTTAAATAATTTTCTAAATTTACTGTTTTACTTTCAACCTGAATATCTACCTTTTCAAGTTCCAATGCTTCTTTTATTCCTGCTATTGTTTGTACTTTCTGTGTGCTTTTTGCTCTATCAAACAGACTATCATTTCCAATTATTAAACTAGTACTTACTCCAGCTAATATTAATAAAATCACAATTGTAACAGCTAGTGTTACTAGCGTTATTCCTTTTATTTCTTTTGTTCCACTATTCTTTCATCCTCCTAGTTCATCATTAAGTAACTTACTTAAATACTATAAGATTCAATAAAAAATGAAATCTGTTTAATATATTTAACAAATTTCATTTTAATTATCCTTTTTACTTTTTCACTGCTTCAGTTTATAATCTCAGTGTTTGATTTATTAGAATTTTGTATATTAAAAAGTTCTGCATAAGCGAATTGGGCTTTTACTACTAGTTATCATTGTAAAAATCTTATATTTCCTAAAATTAATATACCATGACGTGTCAGAATAATTTACAGTTGAAGTCCAATAATATGAACTTAAGCCATATGTACTATAATTAGATTCTGTTATTTCAAGTTTTCCTGCAAACGCTGCCCATTCATTCTTGCTCGGCAGGCTCCATTTTTCTTTTGTTATTCCTTTTGCATTTGCAAATGTATATGTAGTGCCATTATTATAATCGTTTAATGTCATAACATAAAATCTATCGTTTTTCAAATTCGTACCACTTTCACTAATTACATCTTTTTTCCCAAACGGTCCTTCGTAATTCAATTGGCTTATATAATATTCCTTCGTATCACTCACAGTTGATACAACATATTTTCCGTTATTAGACGAAGATCCCCATGTTCCGCTTCCACCTTTTTTTAAGTCTTCAAATATTATTCCATCAGGAGTTCCATCTCCATCTGTATCTGCATAATAACCTACTCCTGAATCTTCTGTAAAAGTTTTCACCTCTACTTGTGCAGTACATGTAGTCATTTGCGTTTTATAACCTATTTTACTTGCTCTTACATAAACAAGTATTGTAGTAGCCTCAGTTATTGTAGGCATTACAGTACTATATGTATTGCCATCTTGAGAATACTCTATCTTAGCATCACTTGGATCTACTGTTACATTTATAATCATATTATGTGCTTGTCCATCATATTTTCCACTATATGCTGTAGCACTTAAGTTTATTGTTCCATTTTTTACTGTTGCTGTATATGTCACGGATTTTTCCTTATAATTTGCATTTGAGGCACTTGTTACTGTTATTATCGCTGTTCCTTCTGTTGTTCCTGGTATCACAGTTATGTTTTTTTCTTCTATTTTGGCTATCGCAATATTTGTATTTGAAGATTTTACGCTTATTGTTCCACTATTTTTTGTTACACTAAATGTTCCACTAACTGGGTATGTATATTCTCCACTATACTCCGATAATGTTAGTTCTCCTTCCTGTTTATCTTTGTTATCATCTTCTTTTGAGCCATTGCTGGTTTTATCTTTTACCGTTAAAGTATAATTATTTTTTGATACAGTTAGTGTTCCATCTCCATTAACTATTACACTATCTATTCGGTCCGGAACTTTTGTCTGTAAAAACTCTTCTAATGTTTCTCCACTATTTACTAAATCATACTCCAAAATAACTCTATTCATTATTTCCTTTGCTTCAATTTCTTCTGTTAATTTCGATGATTCCTGTGCCTTTTTTATTATTCCATTGTCTCCTATAACGGCATTAATGCTTATTCCAACTAATATTAATAATACAACAATTGTTATAACCAATGATATTAATGTAATTCCGTTTTTCTCTTTTAATACTATTTCTTCTCTTGTTTTTTGCATTTTTCTTCTTCCATTCCATCATTAAGTTAAGTACTTAATGATAATAGTTAGAAGCTTGAATCTTCTATATATAGTCATTTTCCACATTTTTTTATTTTTCCTGTATATTATTTTTTTTGCTATTTTCTATCTTAGAGAATTTGAAAAAAACTCTTGATTTTTCAAGTTCTTCTGATATAATAAAAACATAAAAATTAGTCATTAAGTACTTAACTTTAGTACTTTTAATGACTATCTTTTTTTATTATGCAATTTTTACAGTTGTCTTACTCTGTGTACTTTATGTATTTAATATTAAAATTTTTGCCCAAAAAGGGGCGTCCCTATTGGGCGAAATTTTTATTGTTTTTTTATTTTTGGTTTTGCAATTAAAGATGCTAAATATCCGAAGAATATTGCTGCTGCTATTCCTCCAGCGTTTGCTTTTACTCCACCGATGAACGCACCTAATAAACCTACTTCTTTTACAGATTCTAAAGCTCCTTTTGCTAGGTTTGCTCCAAATCCTGTAAGTGGAACTGTTGCACCGGCTCCGGCAAAGTCTGTTAAATATTTATATAATCCGAGTCCTCCTAATATTGCACCAACTGTAACAAATATTACGAGTATTCTGGCAGGTGTTAGCTTTGTTTTGTCTAATAAAATTTGACCTATTATACATATTCCTCCACCTGTAACAAAACATCTTAGTAATTGCATCCAATCTATACTTTGAATAAATTCCATAAGTCATCCTTTCTACATTTCTACAATTAATTTTATAATGCCTTACATTTCAATGGAAATTGCATGTGCTATTCCCGGTATTGTTTCTCCCTGTTGCATACTAGTCGAGTTCATCAATGCACCTGTTGCAATTAAAAGAATTCGTTTTAATTTTCCTTCTTTTAATTGCTTAAAGAAATATCCGGAAAATAATGTTGCAATGCATGCACATCCGCTTCCTCCTGAATGTGTATCTTGTTTTTCTTTGTCAAACATTAGCACTCCACAATCGTTATAGTTAGCCTTTATATTATAGCCTTTACTCTGAGCCATTTCTTGTACTATTTCTTTTCCAATATAGCCTAAGTCTCCTGAAATTATTGCATCATAATAGCTTGGCTTTCTTCCTGTATCTTGAAAATGAACCATTAGTGTATCTAGTGCAGCAGGTGCCATCGCAGCTCCCATATTATTTGCATCTTTTATTCCCATATCTACTATCTTACCAGGTGTAATGTTTGTTATACGAGGTCCTTCTCCGCTATTGCTTAATATTGCAGCTCCCGCTCCAGTTACAGTCCATTGTGCTGTTGGTGGTCTTTGAGTTCCGAGTTCTAGTGGGAACCTAAATTGTTTTTCTGCACTGCAAAAGTGGCTCGAAGTCGCACATATTACATTATTTGCAGCTCCACCTTCTATAAATACTGACCCCAAGCACATGCTTTCCACAAAAGTTGAACATGCTCCAAACACTCCAAAGAAAGGTACATTTGTGTCTCTTAATCCAAAGTCTGAAGAAATACATTGGTTTAGTAAATCTCCAGCAAAACAATAGTCTATATCTGTATTTGCTAAACCAGATTTTGAAACTGCCAAATTTACGGTTTCTTTTATTATTTTACTTTCCGCTTTCTCCCATGACTTTTCTCCCCAGAACTCATCTTCCAAGCACTTATCAAAATAGCTTGCCATTGGGCCATTAGCTTCTTTTGGTCCAACAATCGAAGCAGTTTGTAATATTATTGGCGGATTATCGAAACATACAGTTTGTTTTCCAATTTTATGCATATAAAAATCTCCTTTACTTATAAAACTTCTCTTTAATTGAACATAAAAAATCCATTAGATAAATATTGCTGCTATAATTCCAATTATTACTGAAGTTGATATACCAAATACTAAAACCGGTCCTGCAACAGTAAACATTTTGCCACCAACTCCCATAACATATCCTTCGGACTTATATTCTATAGATGGAGAAACGATTGAGTTAGCAAACCCTGTTATTGGTACTAATGAACCAGCACCAGCGAATTTTCCAATTCTGTTAAACACATTTAATGCCGTTAAAATAGCAGAAATTGCGATTAACGAAATAGATACTACAGTCGATGCCATAGTATTATCCATTCCTTTAAACATACAAAAGTCTAATATAATTTGTCCGATTGAGCAAATTAATCCTCCAACCCAAAAGGCATTAAAACAATCCTTTAATATCGGGGAATTTGGTGACTTTTGTTTTACATACTCGTTGTATTCTTTATTTGTATTGATCTGTTCCATTCTATTTTCCTCCTTTCGATTGAAAATAATTACAATTTTTTATTTTCTATCCCTATCAATCATAAACGTTAAATCAATATCCACATAATATTCAGTTATTTTATCACCATTGATTTTTGCTTTTTGATTTACGACAGTAACACCAGTTAAATAATCTATAGTCTTAGATGCTTCGGCTATTGTTTGTACAATTGCATCTTTCCATGAAACTTTAGATGTGCCTGTTACCATTATATGTTTTTCCATAAGCTTCCCTCCAATTTTTTATTCATACTCTAGCTTTTCCAGAAACAAAAAAATTATGCGAAAATAATGACAATTTTCGCATAATTTAAAAAGAATATGTTAATTTCGTTTTAATTTTGATTTCACATTTCGCTATAGCGAATATATGAATTAGATTTCTAGATTGAATAATAAGTTAGTTCTTATATACTCACTAGCACATACCTTAATTTTTCTATACTTTTAATATTTTTTCTACTTCTTTTTCGGTTAATTCTACAGCTTGAGCTATCTGTTCTATAGATAAATTCATATTTTTCAAAGCCTTCACAATTTTTTCTTTTGTTGTTTTTTCTCCTTCTCTCCTTCCTTCTCTCCTTCCTTCTTCTCTTCCACGTGCTTCTCCTTCTTTTTCTCCGAGTTCTCTATTCGTTTTCATCTCTACGTTGTATCTCATAATGCTCCACTCACGTTCTTCATACTTTGCAACTTCCTCTGGATCTTTGCTTAATTTATTTAGTTCTTCTACTGTTTTATTTATTTCTTCATTTTCTTTTGCCGACATTTCTACTTTCTCCTCCTCACTTCCATCTATCAACCACAGCCATTGCTCTAGCTTCGTATTGCATTCTGGATTTTTTTGTTTAAATTTGGGTAATTCTATAAAGTGCATTTCAAATGTATTTGTTGCCTCTTCCTCTTCTTCATTATAGCCCATATCAACAAATTCTATAGGGTTTGTGTGTTCATATTTCATTCTTGCTATTGAATGATATGCATTTCTCTCTAAATAATTATATTTCAATATGTTTATTGTTATTATCTTTTTGAGTTCTTTGTAATTTTGCTTAGCTTTTAATTGTTCTGCTGCAAGTTTTGATAGATATGTACTAGACCTTTCTTTTATATTATGTTCATTCGAAACTTGCATTTCTACATCTACTACTTTCTCATTATCTATATCCAATTTCAAGTCTAATATTCCAAGTTTTTCATCTGCCATATTTGGCGTTAATTCTGGGTTTTTTACTTCAACCTTATTTATATGTATATTCAAAATTGCTTCTAAGAAGTCCTTTAACATTGAATTATTTTCTTCTCTTGCAAATATTCTTTTAAAAACATAATCTGATGTTAGTGGTAACCTAGTTACATTCGTATCTTCTGTTACATTATTATTTTTCTTTAAATCGTCCATTGACTTCCTTTCCATTTTACCATTCTATCTACTATTTTTCAACTAATAAGTAAAATTTTTATGTATTTTCTCTCATATTTTTCTTCGGACGTTTATAAAACACTCTTTTTTCTTAAGCACACTAGCTATTTTCTAATTTCTTTTTGAATTTCTACCTTTCGCTATAGCGAATATATGAATTAAATTTCTAGATTTAATAATAATTTGATAAAATTGTTTTAGAATTCTAATAATTAACGTTAATTCTACAATAGAGAAAACTATTGTATTTTCTGATTATATACTCTAATCTCTATAAAAGCAATTATAATCGTGGACAAAATTATTACAAATTTCGCTCTTTTTCAAAAAAAATTCTCCACATATTTTATAGCACTTAACTTACTATAAAACATATGGAGAGTCACCATACCTTTATTGCTGCAATAAATTTTTAAAATTCATCAATTAAATCTCTTACTATTTGGCTTGCAATAATTAGTCCACACACAGATGGTACAAAGCTTATACTTGCAGTTGTTCTTCTGTGTTCTTCGCTTTTATCGAATCTATTTGGCAATTCTCTTGAATATACTACCTTTGAATGATTTATTCCCTTTGCTCTTAATTGTTTTCTAATAGTTTTTGCGAGTGGGCATACTGAAGTCTTACTTATATCTGAAACTTCAATTTGTGTTGGATCAAGCTTGTTTCCCATTCCCATTGCAGAGATTATTTTCACATTTTTTTCATGAGCAGTAATTATTAAGGATAGTTTGGATGAAACAGAATCTATTGCATCTACTATGTATGTATAATCTTCTCTTATTAACTTATCTTTATTTTCCTCACAATAAAATTCTTTATATATTTCCACTTTTGCATCTGGATTTACTCTTAAAATTCTTTCTTTCTCTACTTCTACCTTGTCTCTGCCTATTGTAGAAAAGTCTGCAACCAACTGTCTATTTATATTAGTTACATCTACTACGTCTTTATCTACCAATACAAAATTACCAATGCCAGCTCTTGCTAATGCTTCAACTGCATATGAACCTACTCCACCACAGCCAAACACTGCAACAGTTGCATTTTTTAGTTTGTCTATATTATCTTTTCCAATTAATAATTCTTCTCTTGCTTGCCAATCTTCCATTTTTAATTTTTTCCTTTAAATCATTTTATATTTAATATTTTTTCATTCTTCTTTTCTGGATTATCTAGAAAAAGCATCCATTGTAATACTTCGTCATTTGGTGTCTCTTGATATGCTTTTACTACTTTCTGTAGATCTATTATAATGATTTCAAGATAATCTGTCAATTGTCAATTCTCATTTATAGTAGCAAAAAGACTAGCTCACTCTAAAGCTAGTCCTATGGTTATGGGGGGTTTCTGACTCTCGGCTTTGCCAAGACTCAGAACGCCTCCTACCTTCTCTACATTTTCTAGTTTTGCTCCTTGTTAAGGGCGGGAGCATTTTCCCTTTTCAAACTTGTTACTCTGGGCTCTAGTTATCATTGTGTTATAATTAGAGCATCCAGGGCTCAGGTAAGAGTATAAATTTAAGTGTGTAAAATCAAAAGAAATTTTGATTATGCACACTTTTTTTGTGCAGGAAAGAAGAAAACATGAATATGAGAAAAATAAGTATTAATGAATTTAAAAAAAGGAGATTTGAAAGGAGTTATATATCAGTATACATTGTAATAAGATCAATATCAGTAGAAAATGAACAAGAAATAGAAGTAAAAAATTTATGTGTAATATATGG